>Ga0074195_1000065_pt1 | contig 258644 bp, 206 predicted proteins | sample EPASupsiteHSE623_FD_64525 | JGI IMG/M metagenome (GOLD analysis project Ga0074195, IMG submission 64525) | Bioremediated contaminated groundwater from EPA Superfund site, New Mexico - Sample HSE6-23 | ecosystem: Environmental > Aquatic > Deep subsurface > Groundwater > Contaminated ...
ACCACTGGCTGGGTCGCATTCGTGGCTTTTGACGTGCTTGACATAATGTTCCGCATGAAAAAGGACGAGCGCGAAACCCTGCACGAGGCGATTGCAGAAAGGAATGCAGCCTGGGTGATGGTGGTTGCGCTTGCGCTGGGCATCCTCTACCAGGCAGTATCCGGCGCGCTCTCAGGCGCGCTTTACATTGACCCTGTGCTGATAGCTGTGCTGTTCGCAGGGCTTGCGGCAAAGGCAATCACGAACTTCAAGCTTTCAAAGGAGAACTAAAATATGAAAAACAACATACTTGAGGCGCGCAAGAGGCTCGGGCTCACGCAGGAAGAACTTGCAGGAAAGTGCGATGTCTCGCGCCAGACCATAATCGCAATCGAGCAGGGCAGGTTCAATCCCTCATTGCCCCTTGCGTTTGCCATCACGCGCGCACTGAAGGCAAAAAAAATTGAGGATGTGTTTGACGGCTGACAAGACGGCGCCGAAACCCGCTGGTGATAAGATGAAAACCCACTGGAAACTCTTCGCAATACTTTTTGCGGCAAGCCTGATAAGCTCCATATTGGTGCTTCCCTATGTGCTGAGCCTGTCGGCCGAAGCCCTAAAAACCTCTCCCCTACCAATCGAGGCAATAGCTGCGGTGTCAATCATCCAAAGCGCAGTCATTTTTGCAGTTTTCATATTTGTTGGCTTGGCACTTTCGCAAAAAGTGGGGCTGGGGCTTCCCGTGCTTGAGAGCTGGCTTGCCGGAAAGCCAGCGAAGGCGCAGCTGGCAGCTATTTTGCCAATTTCAATTGCGCTTGGCTTGGCAACAGGAATCGCCATAGTTGCGCTTGACGTGATTTTCCTCTACCTTGGCGCCGCAATCTCCCTTGGGCAGGCCGAGCCGCCCCTCTGGATGGGCTTCCTTGCTTCGTTTTACGGCGGCATTGGCGAAGAGGTGATGATGCGGCTCTTCCTGATGACTGTGCTGGTCTGGCTCTCATTCAAGCTCGTAAAAACAGCCGATGGCAAGCCCACGCGCGCAGGCGTGTGGCTGGCAATCATCATCACAGCCGTCATGTTTGGTGTCGGGCATTTGCCTGTGACTGCAGCCATGACTGCAATAACACCGCTAATCCTGGCGCGCGCACTGCTTCTGAATGGCATTGGCGGAATAGTGTTCGGCTGGCTCTACTGGAAAAAGGGACTGGAGTCCGCGATAGTCGCGCACTTCAGCGCTGACATCGTGCTGCACGTGCTCGTTCCCGCGCTCGCGCTGGCAGGGCTGTTTGGCTAAACTTACGCCTTTCCACCCAATCCTAAAAAGCGCGATGCATTTCATGGCAAAAATTCCTTACATCCCCAAAAACTTCATAAGCTCAAAGACCAGGACGGCTGGCCAGAAAATGGCTTTCAAAACCCCGAGAACCCCTGCCCAGAGGCTGGTCGCCGTGGTGAGGTAATATGCGAGCGCGCCGAGGAAGCCCAGTCCGTAAAAAGCCCCGCTGCCTCCGCACCCGGCATCCTTGACCTGCCAGCTCTTGCACTTGCCGTCCTTGCATTCCTTCTCTATCTTCGCGCCGACGGATTTCCCGATCTGGTCCCAGGTTTGTTCCTTTGCTGTTTCCTTCTTCATCGCAATCACCCCGAAGTTGAATACTGCGTTGGCAAATTCATGCACATTTTATAATCCTGCGTTAGAGTTGGGGGTTCTCTCCCGCAAAAGGAGTAAAAAGCCGTGTGGACGGGGGTGCCATCGCCTAATCCCAATCTTCGCAGCTCGATCGTTCCGATTCTTCCTGCTTTTTGCTGTCAGCCATGGCGGCTTCGGCAGCCTCTTCCATTGCCAGCTCTTCCAATGCCTTGGCCTTCTTTTTCTCATTTTCCTTGTCAGATTTCATTCAATTCACCGTTTCCGTCCGCACATCCTGCACTCGATGACTTACTAAGTGAAGGAATATGCTGGTTGCGCTTGCACTCCAAAGGAGTAAAATGCCACTGGAAGCACCGGCATCCTACTGGCAAAACGTATTTAAGGCGAAATGCGGCTGTCTTCTCTATGTCCGTGCGCATGAGAATGGAATTGAGCGATTACGAGATTGGGCTTATTGACAAAAGAATAAAGCAAGGATGGGCTGTTTCAAGGCAGGAAGTATTCAGGCAAGCCATTCTTGTGATGTATCTGCGCTGGCAGTGGCTCGGAGACAGGAAATTCAGGGCTGAAATGCTGGAAGCCAGGAAGAGGCTGGAAAAGAAACCGATATCTATTAATAGAAGTTAAGCAAATAGTAAACAGTTGGTGTTATGAGAGGAACGAAAAGAAAGTTCGGGGAAACGCAGTTTGACCTTTATTTGCTGCACCCTGACTTGAAAATAATTGAGAAAGCCATTGCGGGCCTCAAGAGCCACGGCAAGCGCTACCGCGTGCTTGACAACGGCTACACCTATTTTGTCTACGCCGCATAAGTTCTATCTAGATGACCATTTTAGTCATCTAGTGAAAAGAAGCTTTTTCCATACAGTTGTGCATCGGCACAACTTATGGACAAGTCGTCCGTGAGACGACTGTGTCCACTGGAACCACTGGCATCCTACCCTACGAATGTTTAAATACTAATTTTACGCCGTTTATTGCATGGAATCTGGCGAAACTTTTCATGCAACCGTTGACAAACGCGGCAGGATTTACCTTCCTAAAAAGTTCAGGATGAAGCACAGACTTATGGATGGCACCAAATACATATTCAAACTTAGGCGCGACCACATTTTGATGATGCCAATAAGACCTATGATTATTAGAAAGCTTTAAATATATGGTATGGCATACCATATATGCCTGGCTAAAGCAGGCGGAGCTGGTGCCAAGAAGATGAGACGATGCACGATATATTCAGAAAGTATGAAAAGTGGCTTTCGAACGGCGACAGGGTAATCGTCGAAGCGATAGATGTCGGCAACAATATGTACAAGGACGGCATCATGTACACGTTCCGCTGCATTGACGAGAACGGCGAGACGCTGTTCGCAATAGAGAATTCGCACGGAAAGCCGCACATCCACATGAAAGGAAGAAAAATCGATGTTGACTGGGATTGGGAAAAAGCGCTTGCAGAATTTGACAAGTGGGTCCACGAGCATGAAAAGAAAATATTGCAAAAATAGTTGATTACTATCCAGTGCCGGATGGCACTGTCTGTAAATTACTGGAGGAAATTTACATGGTAAAAATCGTGATAAAGGGCTGGGATGACATTTACAAAGAAACCGTCCATGCCATAAAGCACCGCATCCCCCAGAAAGAGGACAAGATAATCTACATCGAAAGCCTTGACGACGCGCGCAAGCTCTTCACGCCCGAGCGCATCAAATTCCTCTCCACAGTGAGGGAGGAGAACCCAGAATCCCTTTATGCGCTTGCCAAGCTCCTGAAAAAGGACTTCAAGACCATCTCCACTGACGCGCGCATGCTCTCGGACGCAGGCATTCTGCAGCTAGTGAACCACAAGGTGGGCAAAAGAAACAAGGTGCGCCCGGTCTTCATGGGCAACGAAATCAACCTGGCCATATCGGTTTAGCCATCAAAGCGCCAGGCCTGAAGAGAAAACTCGCACCGCTGGTGCGAGATGTATCGAACTCCTGCCACTGGTTGGAGAAATAAGCCAAATCTGCAACCAATAGTTGCAGAAATCAACCGGGTACGCACCGTGGGCGCCCTGCAGGGCGCCTAACGCCCTGCCAACCGCTCCAATTTTACGTTTTCCCGCCCGCTCCCGCCCGGAAGCGCCTTCCATGCCATTTGAATCTGCCGATTCAATGTGCATTTTGCTTGGCAAAATGCATCAGATGTGCAGCGACGCATCGCTGCACAATTGTCGAGCCGAGCTCGACAAGTCATCGAGCTTTGCTCGATGCTGAATGCTGGCAAATTTCCGCCGAAATTTGCCCTGCCTGGTTATCAGTGAATGTTCACGTTTATACTCAAACATGCATTTTTAAACACTTTGCCCAAGAAGATGCCATCATTTGGATTTAGGGTGAGAAAATGAAAAAGCTTCCATACTCGTTGCGTACCGCTGAAGCCAGGAATGAGCGGCTGGGAAATTTCGTGCAGGCGCTTGCAAGAGGAAAGCAAGCAGTGATACTTGCGTCCCCATTCGTGCTCGCCTCCAATGGTTCAAGAAAGCATCCATTAAGGGCGGCCCGCTCCGAGAAAGTCAAAGTCGAGCACAACAAGACAATGTTCCGGGCAATCGAGCTTCTCAACGAGGCAAATATACCCTGCTTTTGGGTGCTCTACAACAAGGATGAGCTGGCTTCCATAAAAGCCGCCCTTCGCATGCAAGGGTCAGAAACGCTCGGGCCGTTCCTCGCAAAAGACGCCTGCCGTGGAGTCAGGTTCTCACTGGACTTTACCGGCTTTCTTTCGCAGGAAAAGCAAGATGAGCAGCAGGCTATGGGCAATAAGGCGTTTTTCCACCCCCCGGCAGATGTCATAAGCCTTGTCCGCGAGTTCTTCAAGGCCAACAAGAAGGTGGCGATTATCGGCACCGAGCAGGCGGCTTACCAGGCGCTTGCAAAGTTCCGGATGTTCTCAAGCATTGAATTGCACAAGTGGCCCACGATATACATCAAAGGCGCGCTCATCTACCCTTCGTACAAGGCAAAAATAACCGTCAGCAACAGGGAGGTCCAAGTTGGGGCGTACTGCTTCCCCAACGCGCGGCCAGAACTCCAGTAAGCCCAAGGGCAATTTCCGCCCGGTTGCCGGCGTCATCTTGCAAAAATACTGAAACGCGCGCTATCGCTGGCAAACGTGAAGTGGGTTGAGACGGGAAGTTTGGGGCTTGACTTGCGAAAAATGTGTGTCTTCTACTCTATCTACCATAAACGATAACATTAAAAAGACATCGAATAGTATAAAGGCATGAAGAAGATTGTGACTGGCAAAAACGCGCAGAACACTGCTGGAGACAAACAAACCGCCAGTGCAAACAATGCGAAATTCCAGCACAAGTCATTGCTGGTGCACACCGTTTTCGGAGTTTCCATAGTGAGCGCAAACTCATCAGTGTACGTGAAAATAGGCAATGAGTATGTTGTAAAATCAGCGGATGAGCTAAAGAAAGGGGAAGAGGTTCTATTCGGAAAGGAAGGAATCCCCGGCATTACGCTGGATAAAGTCACTGATGCGCTGGCAAAAAGCGACAGGTATGCTGCCACACAGCCAGTGCTTTTCAGGCTTTTGGCAGATGGATCGTACACCACTGCCTTCAAGGACGCGCTGTTCCAGGGCATGGCATCTATCGGTGGCTGGCCGGCTCCAATATCATCGGACAATGCCTTCAAGTTCAGCGCAATGAATGGGCGCGGCGTGGAATTGAGCAGCACTCAATCGGCAGCTGCAGCCGATTTCATCCATTCAACGCTTCAGGAAGCCGATGCGCCTGCAGTGACCACTAACCAGATAAGGCAGGGCTGGCTTGCTGGGAAGACGATTGCGCCGCTGAATCACAAAAGCGTGTTTCCCGCGCTCGTTCCCGCTGCCCCAAAAATTTCCGGGCTTTTGGGCCCGAATTTTGACGAAGCATACAAGCTCTATGTTGTAATCAGGCAAACCGTGATGCGCACAGTCTCACTCATCCTGCATGGCACAGGCACAGGGATCCCAAAAAAAGACGGGGGTGCATGCGAGCCTGCCAAAGAGGGCATTTCCGCCAAGCCGGAGATAAGGCTCGTGGTGGAGCATTTCGCAAGCGACATAAGCAAGAACTACGCAGCGGGCAGGGTGCTTGGAGTGGCGCCCCTGAAGCCCGGGGCAGCGCCCAATGCCAATGGGGGCGGGGAGATTTTCAAGGGCATTGTCACCACAAAAATAAAGGAACATGAAATCCAGGTCAAGGCGCTTGGCCAGATAACGAAGGAGCGCTCGGTTCTTGTGCCATTGCTGAACCGGATATCTTATGAATTTGCAATAAGGGAAAAAATTATTGATGATGAGGTTGCCATGCAGGCCATAACAGTAGGCAGGAAGCCCCTTGCCCAGGCCATGCTTAACATAATATGCATTGAAATCGGCTTACCAGAAGGCTCTGAAGCGTGGGTAATACGCAAAGTCAATGAAAAAATGGAAAAGGCAGGCATATACCCTCTTTTCCAGCCCTCATCGCGGCCGAGAAGGCAGGTAAAATACGCGAATGTGGTCGAATTGTTCAAAAAGAAGCTTTACAACGGCGAGCTTGATGCCATTTACGGCCTGCAGCCTGGCGCCATCGAGAGCCTTTACAATTATTATTTCAACCTTGCCAAGGCGATGCCCATTGATGTCGAATATGCATGGTTCCTGAAAGACCGCATAAATGCAAAGACCAGGGCAGCAGAGATGAATGGTGGCAGCGCAGATACAAGCCTTGAAATGAAAGAATTTAACAAGCTGAATTACAAGCTCATGAACATGGGGCTGGAAGGCGGGCTTTACAAAGCCAGCAGCGAGGTCCACACGGCAACGGTCATGACACAGCACCTGCTCCATTGCACAATGGACGACCAGATATACTCCGGCAAGATAACGCCGATGGATGCCCTGCTGCAAAACGGGCAGGACATTGAATCGCTCAGGGCGAAGAAATTCCTTAACGATGATGAAATAGCCCTGGCCGAGCTTCGCAGGATCGGTTTTGGGCACTTGGAGTTCCTTTACCCGAAAGCGAATGAACTGGTAAAGCCTTACTTCTAGGGGGCATACATTCCGCTGCTCTTTTACGCTTCCGTAGCCTAACCTGCTCCGGGCGCCTCATGCCCGCGCGCTATCTCTTGCTCTGGTCCTTCCTATACGTCCTAAGCTTGCTCCTTCCGCAATCCTTGCAGACAGTCTTGGTTATGTGCAGGACCTCAAGCTCGGTTGACCCGCACTCCGCGCAATTGGGATGCTGTGCCATTCGCCTTTTCTTCTTCTGTTTCATTGTATTGGAATTTCTATATTCCAATGCTGAAAAACTTCTCTGGAAATTTTTCATCATGTTCTCACTCCTGGTCGCCTGTTTCATTTCCAGTATTGTAATTCGGGAAGGATACGCATAAACTTAACTAATTAAATAAATTATAGTTATGTTTATAAGCTTTATCTAACTAAAACTTAACTATGAATTTAAAATTAAGTAAAAATGAATTAATAGCATTAGAAAAACTATGCAACAATGACTTCAGCATAGGCCAGCTTGCAGAAGAGCTGAAGAAAAAAGAAAGCTATGTGTCCAGATTAGTAAAGATGCTTGAGGGCAAAGGCCTGGCATACAGGGTTGAAAATAGGAAAATTGCCCTTTCCCCCGCCTCACATGCGCAGAGTTTTAAGAAACTCTATTTATCTAGGCCGGAAGCCAGGGTAGAAGAGTGGCTTTCTGGCCATGCGATAGGCATCCTAATAATTCTGGCTTCCCCGCAGGAAGGCGTGCCAATAGACCTTTTTTGGAAGGAAACGCCATGCTCAAAACCCACTACGTACAGCATCCTGAAACGGCTCATGGGCGCGGGAGCATTAGTAAAAAACGAGAAAATAAGAATATCTGACAAGGCCGTGGAGGAATTTGCGAACTATTACGCAGATAATATCCAAAGGATTGCCACTTCAAAAATCCAGGGCATGAAGACCTCAATCAGGGTCAGGCTCCGCGTCGTTGCCAGGGCACGCGTAAAAGAGGCTCCAACGGAGTTTGTGCAAACAGGCATATCTGCCCTTGCCGGCCATGGGCTTGAGGCAATGCAGACTAAGGACAGCTATTTCTGCATCAATCTAAGCGGGAAACAGGAAAAAATCGGCATAGAAGAAGCATTCATCCATGGCTTGCTAATGGCGACCCTGGAACAGGGCCAAGACAAGCAGGTGCTTGCCTTGTTCTTGATGAAAAACAGGGGCAGGATGAACGTGGCAAAGCTTCGCGCGCTTGCCAGGCAGTACTCTGTCGAGAGTGATCTTGCAACAATGCGGGATGCATTGGATTACGTTGAAAAGGCGGTTTAGATGGAAAAACTCTTCAATAAGGAATACCTGGGGAAAAAATTCGAGGGAATCGGCAAAAGGCTGGCCAAAAGAACACCCGCATATGTGCTTGGCGGGGGCGTTATGTGCTTCCGAGGCCAGAAAACCGGCACCAAAGACCTTGATATTGTATTCGTTGAAAGCGCCCCCGCAGACGATTTTTGCAAAGCCGCAAAAAAGGAAGGCTTTGAGGCAGTGAAACGCCTTGAAAGCCCCTATCAGCTGATGGATGCCCACGCCGTGCTTGAAAACGTGGATGAATTCAGGCTGGATGTCTTCTCAGGGAAGGTATGCGGCAAGCTCGCATTGAGCAAAACTATGCGGCTTAGGGCAGAAAGGTTTGGCAGTTTCGGCAATCTCGATGTGTTTCTTGTCTCAAATGAGGATGTCATCCTGTTCAAGGCTGTGACAGAGCGGGCAAGGGATGCAGACGATATTGCTGCAGTTATCCGATTGTCAAGGGTTGATTGGAACATAATCGTGGAAGAATGCAAGGAGCAAAGCAAGGGCGTGTCTTGGCATGGCATGCTGCATAACAAGCTCATTGAAATCCAAGAAAGGCACAACATAACCAGCCCGATAATAAAGGAAGTTGCCGCATATAATGAACGGGACATACTCGAAGCAAAATATGCCCAGCTTCAAAGGGGTGGAATGGGCAAAAAGGAAGCTCTTGCAGAACTCAAAAAGCGGGGGTTCAGCAAAAAAGAGCTTGCCGGCCTAGATAAATAGGGCGCTGGCCGCCTTCCTCTTCGCCCTCGGCCGCCTCATCAACCCGATTTGCCCGGCGCACGCTATCTCCTGCTCTGGTCCTTCCTGTAAGTCCTAAGCTTGCTCCTTCCGCAATCCTTGCAGACGGTCTTGGTTATGTGCAGGACCTCAAGCTCGGTTGACCCGCACTCCGCGCAGCAAGCGTGCTTGGGCATCCGCCTTTTCTTCTTCTGTTTCAGCATGTTTTCACCCGCTCCTGGTCGCCTGTTTCATTTCCAGTATTGTAATTCTGGAAAGGAGTAAAAACCCTTCATGCCAAATCCCATTCGAGGGGTGATTCTGATGGCTTCTCCGTCTCGTTTTCCGTACGCGTTCGGCTACTTACCCGACCTTCCGGACCCAAGGGACTACACCAAAGACACGCCCGCAGTCCAAACGCATTTAAACTGATATTATCACAAAAAGACACGGGTGAGGGAATGGTGGAAGCAGGCTCGATTTTGGTATGCAAAAACGGCGAGAAGTTCAAAGTAGCCGCCACAGTGGAAAAGGGAAGTCTTACCATTTCCGAATTGTTCGAGAGGCGGCTCCTTGAAAAGCTCCCTGCGTTTTCGCAGCTTGCGCAATTTCCTGGAAGTGCACGTTCAGGCCGGCTCGTGTCCAGAACAATGGGCGCATTCACCAACTTTACTCCGCTTTGCAACCAGCCGACTGAAAACGGCAAGGTATTCATCGAAGGAAAGAATTTATTTGCCAGCATCCGCTTTGGCGGCTTCACGCTTGACACCCTTCGGAAAGCAGGCATAAACGTGGAAAATCATGACGTTTTCCTTTCAATGGATGAAGGTTATGCCATCGTGGATGCGAAGCGAAGTGGATGGGATTTGCAATACACCATACTATTCAACGACATGCCCCCTGAGCAGCTCTCAAAACTCCTTCATGCATCCTATGGTGTTGCGTCCGGCAACACCCTTTTGAGGCTGGAAAACGGGCAGATGCGCGCCATCGATTCCAGCAGGGCGCAGACAGCCGAGATTGCCGACAAAGGCGTGCTCAAGGATGGCGTGTTCTCCACCAATTATGGCGTGCCCGGCCCGTTCACAATCGATGCCTTAACCGGCTATGGACTCCACGGCTGGTTGGCGGAAATCGGCACGTATCGCGGGCACGGCTATGGCTATGCGCTCAGAGAGGAGTGAATTGCCAGTTTTTCCGCTAATCTTTTACGCCTTTCTCACCCTAACTTAACCTGAGGAGGTGGTTCTGGTGGTCTCTCGTTCTGATTTTCCCTACTCTTTCGGCTGGTTGCCCGACCTTCCGGACCCAAGGGACTATACCTCCACCCACCCCAAAATCGCCCCACTTTTAGCAAAAAAGCCCGTTTTCACCCCAAAAAGCGTGGATTTGCGCGCTTTCTGCCCTCCAATCTGCGACCAGGGGCAGATAGGCTCCTGCACAGCCAATGCCGCCGCAGGCATGCTGGAGTATTACAGGAAACGGGCATATGGAAAGGACTCTCCAACCTCGCGCATGTTCATCTACAAGTGCACGCGCGACCTGATGATGGCAAAGGGCGACTCGGGCGCATACATACGCACCACAATGGGCAGCCTCGCGCTTTTCGGCGCGCCCCCTGAAAAATACTGGGATTACGACTCGCGCGCGCTTGACCGCGCCCCGCCCGCGTTCTGCTACTCCTTCGCGCAGAATTACCAGGCCATCTCGTACTTCCGGCTCGACGACCCTAGGGGGCAGAAGTCAACTGCGGATCCCCCTGATGGTTCACCCCCACAAGATAAGCAGAAGCTCGCTCTCACGAACATAAAAGAAACGCTCGCGCAGCAAATTCCCGCGATGTTTGGTTTTCAAGTTTACGAATCGATCCGGGAGAGCATGGCTCTCCCGTCTGTCGCGCTACGGCGCAACATCCGCGACGCGAACGACGGAAAGATACCGTATCCAGAGCGAGGTGAAAAAGTAATCGGCGGGCACGCGGTGTTGTGCGTTGGGTATGACGACGCGATGAAGATTGGTGATAAGGTTGGTGCTTTCCTAATCCGCAACAGTTGGGGCGAGGGATGGGGCGAGAAAGGGTACGGCTGGTTGCCGTACAATTATCTGCTCGCGGGGCTCGCGCAGGATTGGTGGGCGCTGGTGAAAGCGGAGTGGATGGAGACGGGGGCGTTTGGGATTTGAGTCAGCGCTATAAGAAGATATTTAAAGCGGGCACGGGATATAACACGTATGAGAAACGATGAAAAAAGTATGTCTGCTTTATTGAACGTATCAACAAGTTCTATTCCAGAAAATACGCTTACTGATGATCTGTCAAAAATCCTTACAGAAGAATAAGAACTGATGAGGGTGTATTATGAGCGAGCCAAACTTAATTTTAAATTTAGATTATAAAAAAAGTTATGCAAATCCATTGTTTCAAAATGCTTTGAAATGTTGGAAAATGGGTAACGACTATTTTACTAATGAACTAGACAATAAAGATTATGACAAATATTTTACTACTATCTTCACACTTATAGATGAACTACTTGTGCTTAGATACGAGATTATGCTCAAGGCCGAGTATAGTCGATCCATACAGATTTCTGTTATTCGAAAATTAACACGATCAAATTTAGTTATGCCTGAAAATCTTTTACGTGGGGGCAAAATGATATTAGTCACTGGTCCTCAAATTACGAATGATCCACAAATACAAGAAGAAATAAAAAATGCAAAAACCTATCATACATCACTTAATTCCTCATTAAAAGGTTTCTTTTTCATAAGTAGGAGTTTACTAGATAATCTCATACCAATAATAAAAATCATGTATCGAAAACAAAGTGGGCAAATCCCTTCTAGCTTCTTCGAGTTATCGTCATGTCACGCCCTGCCGTTTAAATTAAGAAAAAAAATTCGAAAATTTGAAGAGAAATTTGAGCAATTACGAAATTTTAGGGATGCGTTAGCACATAAAGGCATACTGGTGGAAACATATTTTGATGATGATGGGGCTCGTTTTATACTAGTAAATTCGGAGGAGTTTAAGCTACCTCCGAAAGAGAAAGAGAAATTAACCAGAAAATCGTCTCAAATGATCGATTATTTAGATAAACATCTGGAATTAATAGATCGAACTATAATTACAATTTTTGGGTATGGCGTCGTCCTACCTGGTTTAAAGAAAGGTAATGTATCATTTGAAACAAGAAAAAAGTGAGTTTATGAGTTTTGAATCAGTTGTTGAATCGTATTTCGATAAGTTGTGGGAACGTGGAAAGATAATTGGTGCGGATGGCATCAGCTATTCGCAAAACATTAAAACCAAAGTGAACAGAGGATATGATAAAGATGGAATTTATGCTGTGAGTAGCTTCACTAATATTAATTTGCGAATACCCATCCCTAGCATCAAGCTAGATATCAAAATCGATGAAACACTAACGTCTGGATCCGAAAATCAGATATTTGTAGAGTTGGATAAGTTAATTGTTCATAAAGATACTAAACGAAAAAATCTAAAAGAGGATCTCAAGTATTTATCTGTTCAAGCAATGTTTCTAGGTTGCGTTGGCGAGCCAAAGATCGAAGTTTCTAAATTAAGTGGGCGTTTTATATTAGATGCATTGGAAAAACCATCAATTTATCATAACGTGATGTATCTATCTGGGCTAGCTGTTCCTGAGAAGAAAATTCAAATAGCTAAAGGAACAATGCTTAGAAGACTGGTTAAAGAAGATTTTGAGTTGTCGTATAATCCACTAAATGGAATTCCACCCATGCCGCCACTATTTCATCACAGTATAACATGCGCGTTAGAGTATGACATCTCTGGGAATAGGATAGAGTCGATGGGTCGGGCAGATGAATTAGCGAGAAGATATACCTTAATCCTGAGACTTTACGCTAGCTATCCAATCTGGAATGTTTATAGAAAAAGTGCTGGATTAGGCACAACAGGAAGCATGAGATATGGTTCTAGAGATTACTATAAATTAAAAGAAACTGAAATCACCAATCTTCTAGATTTTTGGAATAGAATAGAAAAAACCGACATCGATAGATTAATGTTTAAAAAAGGAGATTATTTATCCTCTTCATTTGATCAATACACCGAGTTGGTAGTTTATTCTGGATACGCCCCCCTAGTTACTGGGAGATTAGTCTCTATATTAGAAACAATATACAAATATGAAGATCGTTCAAACTCATCGACAGTAAAACAAAGAATATCAAAGCTTTTTGGGTTTATTGGATTTGATGCACTTGAAGTCTACAGCAAAATTAATGAGGCATATTCAATTCGAAATAAAGTTTTTCACGGTGATATAATCGATGCAAAAATCTCGGCTAGAGCATACGAACTAAATAAAATTATCTTAGATTATGTTCGGCTTTCTATAATTATATTTCTCAATGTGGCAGATAAAAAAGATTTTCTAAGAACGATAAGTGATTCGCTATTAGATCATAAACTAGATAATAAAATTAAAGTGATACTTGCTGGCAATAAACTTCTTCCACTTCAATCAACAAAAATTGTAATTTAATGTTTTTTGCTAATATTATTGAAGTTATTCTTCAAAAGAGTAATTCTTTTGTTTGTGGGGCGGCTGGATAGGCCAGCTATTTACGTACAAACCCAGTTTCCTATCCTGATGTTTGTAAGGGCGCTTGCATAGCAGGGCGCCTTTCAATCAGGAAAATGCCACGCGCCTTTCCACTCCATCACTTTTTCCTGCTTTTTGTTGAATATGGCCCTAGAAATTTGTGCCCATTGTAATGGATTAGATGGTCTGGCTTTTCAGCTATCCACGCCTCAGTTTCCCATGCAATTTCATGCGCGAATTTGTGGAATGTCTTATAGTCCAAAAATGCTGTCACGTATATGATTGGCGCTTTGCAGTTCTTTGCAAGCTCTCTGAGTTCTATAAGACGCGTAGGAGATATCGGACCGAATGAATGGACCGCTTCAATCAGATAAAGCCAGTTCTTGTCCTTTCTGTAGGCTATTATGTCTGGCAGCTCACCATGCTCCAGTTCAAAGAACCTGAGGCTGCGCAACATTTTCTCGTCTTTCAGCAGGAATTTATCAGACGTATCGCCAATATAGAGAATTCTGGCCCCTGGAGCAAAACGAGGGATAAACTGTTCGACGATCTGCTTCTGGAGCTTGTTGTGTTCGCCAGGGGAGAGCAGTATTCTTGAGCCATCTGGAAGGCGGGCCGGAACCATGCTGATTTCTCTCTTCTGTGCCAGCCTTTCCCTCAGGGGTGCGCCCGTTTTCACTAGCTTTCTTGCTTTTGCTTCCCAGCCGCTTTTTCCAAATTCCCTGATGAGTTTGACATGCTCTTTGGAAATTGCATAGCCCCTTCCAGGGTCATTGCGCGCAGAGCCTGGCTTTGTGCGAACCACAACGCCAGATAGGACAAGAAACTTCAAATCCCGTCTGCGTATGTCATCATATGAACCAGGCGAGACGTTCTCTCCATAATAGCGATTCATGAAGGAAATTATATCCCTTGACTTCATTTTCACGCCATCTTCAATGCTTTTTGCATTCTTCCATGCGCCTGGCTTGGTAACGCCGCAAAGCGCCATGAGACACAGCGCCATTCGTTCAGTTCGCCTGGGAGATAGACCTACTGGAATCCCAAACCCGTCAATCATGAAAAGCGCCTGATTTATCAGCTTTTGAAGCCCGGCGCTCTTTTTCCTGAATTCTGGGCTGCCGTTGCTGTTCGTCATGGGGATAGCCATTGTTTCACTCCCTTGTGCTCATTATCTGCTCTATCATGCGCCCGCGCACGGCGCTGTCGTTTTCAATGTGCGCCCTTGAATCAAGGTAGTCTTTTGCCTTCTGCGCCAGCTGGAATGCGAAATAAGGAGGGACTGCGTTGCCTATCTGGTAGAAAATTTCAGTTTGCGTGCCTTCAAATTCAAACCAATCGGGGAATGACTGGAGCCGGGCAGCTTCCCGTGGGAGAAGCCTGCGCCGCCTTCCGTCTGAAAGCTTGATTCGCTGCATGTCTCCTGTGGCGCCAGCCAGATTCCTACAAGTGAGCGTTCTTGCTGGCTTTGAAAGGTCAAGATCCCTTGGATTGACGCATTTGCTGGCTTTCTCGTACTTTGCAATGTACGTCTCCATGCTGGGAGTCAGGAACTTTGACTCGGGTGGGCTGTGCATAGCCAAATCTCCCATTGCATCCCCTGCCGCAACTTTCGATTGCAGGGCGCCTGGGAACTCAAACCCGCCCAGGTGCCCGACAACAATCAGCCGTTCCCTGTTCTGCGGCACGCCATGCTTTGAGAAATTGACCAGGTGCGTGTCCACCGTATAGCCCATTCCCTTCATTTCGCTGATTGTCCGGTCCAAGTACCATTTGTTCTTGAACATGAGCCCTCGGACATTCTCGAAAATCCAGATTGATGGCTTCAATTTCTTCACAGCTGAGATGAATATGGGAAACCCGTCCCGCGCGTCTTCCGACCCGCGCTGATTCCCTCCAACGCTGAAGGGCTGGCATGGCGGGCCTCCGATAACTATGTCTGCCATGGGAAAATCATAATCAACGTGAAGCACGTCCTCAATGCAGTTGCCTTTCAGGTTCTTGTTATAAGTCGTGCAGCAATCATTTTTCATCTCGATGCCAGTAGTCAGGAAACCAGCTGCTTCAAACCCGAGCGAAAGCCCCCCGCAGCCTGCGAAGAGGTCCAAAGCGGAATAAGGCATTGCCAGAGCTGGCTTCAAAAGGGAATTGATCACGCTGGCATAGGTGCTTCCACTCGCCATGAGATATTCACAGTTCCTTCATTTATTAACGTTGCGCCAGTACCATGCCAGTGGGTTGACCTTAGTTAGACAGTTAAATGTTTAGGTTGAAACAGTCAAATAGAAAGTATTTATGAGGTAAAAGCAATGGATAAACAGTCATTAGAATCAAAGAGAAGGTTCATTGAAGTTCTTTTGATAGTAGTCACTCTTCTTGTTTCATTAAAGATACCGACTACAAGTCAAACTAATCAAACTGTTGGTGATGTAAGTCAGATCTTAGTATTAGCGTTTTTGGCATTATCGATATTATATTATAGTACACTTTCAAACAAAAAATTTCAAAGAGATAAAATACTCAGACCACTTATTATATTTTGTACATCAGCAACCTTAGCTGCAATAATTGGGATAAGTTTCGGTCTTAGTGTTGTTCAACCATTAATCACATCTGTGGGTCCTCTCGATGGTATATTGTCGTGTATTTTGATTGCTCTTGCATATTATGTGATATTTACATGGATTATTATGACATCACTAGATACAACTGAAGCGAAATATAATTTCACTATACCTTCATTTAAGAAATTCTTTAAGTTCGCAATTATCTATGGATCAATAACTTTTCTTTTTTTCGAGGTTCTCCAGTTGTTGGTCTTAGGATATATTTTGTTCCTTACGACATTGTTTATCTCACTTTTCATTGGGAGTTATATAGCAAAAAAACCTGGTTGGAGCTGCACAGCTCGAGTGAATTCAGTTAAACGTACATAATTCTAGAAAAACTAACAAAGAGTTAGATTATCTGATTTTGAACAAAAAGTGGCATCTGAGCCACTCTTTCTCGCATGGAACGGACGTGAACGATAAGAATAAATGGAGGGCTGCGCATAGAAAGAGCTGCGGGTACGGACGGAAAAAATAGAAAAAGGGAGAACGAAAATGAACACCACGCATTTTTTAATTCTAATCTTGCTTCTCGCTCCATCTTTATCTGCGGGGGTTGGTGATCCTGCTTGGCCTGCGGGTTTTGATGAAAGTGCCACAATCCAACTTCCTATTTCAACATCAGAACTTGTTGTCCCCTATCTTATCAATCTTTCTAATTTTTCTTGTGATGATTCAGATTGCCGTGTAGTTTATTTGACAGAAAAAGGTTCGTATATTATTCCACTCGATGAAAATGGAGATAATAAACCCGAGTTGGGGTTATTTCTTTCAACAAGTGTTCGAGTTGATAAGTCTATATTTAATTTGTCTACTAAAAACATCTATTTTGAAAATGAAGAAATACTCCGATCCATTGGGCCGTGTTATCAACAAGAAACAGAGATCAGTTGTGAACACACCGAAATTCTAAATATTACACGTCATTATTGCATATATGGTCCTTTATCTGATCAAATAGTTGCAGTCTGCTCACTAGATGTATCAAATCCAGGTAATCTTTCAATTTGTGTTCATTCATATAAAATAAAGGACTTTGATGAGTTGTTTAGCATTGCTTCAATTCATTATAATGGAACGCAAGTTGATTTCTCCGCCCTGCAAGCAAATCTTCCAGAGTATGGGCAAGTATATCAGTTTGGTGAGGTGCCCCTCTTAGGCATTATGTTGAAAAAGGGAGAGATTACCTACTTGTTTGTTAATAGAGCAAATAATACAATATTTGGAAGAAAAGGTGTAAACTCATCATCGCTATTTTTTTGTACCACAAGATCTTCTGAGCATCTATCAGTTCTCGAAGATCTTATTTTCTATATTTTCTATAACAAAAGCGATGAATATGTCCTCAAAACATTTGGAGCATTAGAGTATACAAAATCTCATCCGGCGTCCATTATAAAAATTGAAAAGTACATGATTGATTATATTGACCCAACAGTAGCTAATTTTACCCCAATTTTAAGAAAAATCAAAGACAACGAGGGTATCTACACCAATATTAGAATTGAATTCAAGATTAAAGAGGAATATAAAGAAAAAATTATACAAAACAATCAAACAATCCTCCCAATTACAGTAATTAGAGGAGATGATGAGTCATCTCTCTCTTTCCCTTACGATTATGAAAACGGACGATATATGGTTGTTATTGAAGACTACAAGCTTGATACAAACGCTTTTTTCTATCCAATAGATGACTATTGGGCTAACATGACGGTGAGCGGGATTGGGTTCCCTGATGGTAAAAATGTTAGCAAACCAGATCAATTATCGCTATATTCAACCGAGCTAACTCGGCAAGGCAATGCCCTCACAATGAAAGTGTTCCCAGACTCGTTTACACTTTTTGTTCGTTTTTTACCAATAATCTATGTTCTAGTATATTTGATGATTTACTATTGGAAAAAAGCATGGAACTATAATATTTGGAGTCTTAATAATCTTATTACTTTTATCACAGGAATACCCATGATTATTGGTATATGCCTGGAAATGGGAACCATTCATAATATACAAGGACCCCTAAGTCTTGGACATGCTATATTGGCACTATCGATTTTTGTTATTGTCATCACATATCTATCAAATCGAAAATTAAGCTCAAACAAAACCCTACCTACATCTTAATACTCACTTCATACTAGGATTGAAAATCATCTTTCCAGCTAAAAATCAGTCCCCGTCTTCCATCAGCTCTTCATGATTTTAAGGGACACTGGAGTTTTTTGTGCTGTTTTTCTGCTCTGCTGTGCAACAGCACAGCAGTATACCGCGCGATTTCACATCTCACGTTGGTATACCTAAGATAGTCAAAACATAGCAAAAGTCATTCTTTTGGGTAGTTTGCGCGCGGAAGCCCGCTTATGGTATCCCAAAAGTCCGCTCAATACTGATACAATGAACCGGGGATGGGGTTAGGGGAATTTAGGGGGTGCTTGGGTTTACTGATACGGGCACGCGCGCGAGGAAGTAGCGTACTGTAGCGCTATTTTCTCTTTACGCCAATAAAATAGATGAAAAGAGCATACAACCCGCCCACCAATCCAAACAGGATGGCACCCTGTATGGATCCGCCCGCCAAAGCCAAGCCAACGAGCGCGAGCGTCCCGATAATTGTCATGTACAGCCTGCCTCTTCCCCAGCGGTCGCTTGCCTTATTCAAGTCAATTTTTATTTCGCTGATCTTGAGGATGTCCATTTTGGCTGGAAGGTCAAGATAGGCTTTCAAAAAGTAATTATAGACCGGGTAACCGACTATATTGCCAGGTATTTGAATTGCAAAGCTGAGTGTTTCACCGTTTTGATATGATCGGCTGCCAGAGATGGTTTTAGTGACAGTAAATGCATCTAGGATATTTCCCCCGCTGCCATTAATATTGTCAACTAATCTGAATTTGCGGCTATCTTTGCCAAACCCGTATTTGAGGTTGTAGTTGCCGAAAAAAGCGACTTTTAGTGCGCGAGCCTTAACTGGTTTTGCAAGATTGAGCTTGATGGTTCCCGAGACAGTTTCACCAGGCGAATATTTTTTGTCGGGAAACGAAATTTCAATGCTTCCTTTTTCACTCATCAAACCCACGTTATCACCTAAACCTTTGCAAACGCCACCGCGTAGTTCTTCCCGTACGCCTTCGCGCACGCGGGGCACGTTGTGTAGCTGAACATGAGCTTTTTGAGCGCGAGGCCCTTGCCTTTCACGTAGGACTGCATGTCCTTGACCCAGTTGCCTGTTTCCTTGTAGTCGCCCTCATACACGCGCGTAAGGTAAGTGCCGGTCATTTTGGTCATTTGCGCGCCTGGAACGGGTTTGTCGGTTGCAACATAGAGATTGAGCGCGAATGGGGAAGAATAGTCCATTATGCAGATGCTTTCAGGGTTTTTCGCGCGCGCCTTGTTCATGAGCTCCATGTTTTTCATCATGAACTGGTCCATGCCAAGAGGAATGTAGAAAATGGAAAACAGCGTGCCTTTCACGAAAAGCTTGTTTTTCCATTTGTGCGTTTTGTTTTGCCAGGGCGCGGGGTTGAAGCGCGGGCAGCAGCCAGTCTCAAATTCTTTTTTCTTTGCCATAGTATCGACCAATGCAAAAATAGCATTTTAGCTTTTAATTTCTATGCCTTCAGGGCTACCTCTCGGGCGTAAAAGATGCCATTCGCTGAAAGCTTACGTCGAAGGCTTTGGAGAAGGCTAAGAGAGTGTTGGCTTTACCAACAACTATTGCCTATTGGCTTTTTTGCATGGGCTTTCCAGCTTTTGAATAAAGAGGCACTGCTATTGCTGCCAGAATGTATGCAAGCGCCAGCCCAACAATTGCGTTGATGTAGAGTATTTGGAAAATGCCGTGCGTTGGAGAAAACAGGAAGAACATGAGCGGCGAGCCAATGTCGCTTGCAGGGCAGGGCGCGCGGACGCAGCGGATGCCATTGTCATATTCCAGGCATGGCACAAACACAAGGAAAAGAAAAACAGCGGCCAGGTATTTTTCCCGGCTCGGCTTCAGGAACTCATTCCAGTCGATTGCCATGGCAATAATTCGCGCGCTAAGCATAAAAATCAGGCAGGTTTTGTTAGTTCACGACGGACGCGCATATTAATACTAAATAACTGTTGGCATTTCTAGCAGAATTTAAGAAATAGCTGCTTTGAAGGCAAAAAATCAGCGCCCGCGCTCTATCCTTCTGCGCTCCCTGTACGCCGCGTTCTCCAGCTTATCAGGGGTCTTGATGGGCTCGTCAATGCACGTCAAGAGCCGAAACGGAGTGCATTTGTAGTTGCGCTCGCACCTGAAATTGCTGCAGCCGAGGCGCAGGTTAAGCTCGCCGTTCTTGAAGGCGTAGGGCGTGAGCGTGACCTCGTTGCGTTCGGTTGGCTCGGTTGAGTTGAAAATGTGGGGGCATCCCTCGTCAATGTCCGCTATGAATTCGCGCAGCTGGGACTTGTCCTTTATTGTTTCCTTGACCAATTCCCTATACAGCTTGCGGACAAGCTTGCTGCGCACGCCCTTGTCCTCGCCGTTGAATGCGCAGGCAAAATCGTTGCCATTGGGGTGGCGCTTGTGCTGGCTAATGCGTTTCATGGCTTTAATTTGGTGGCAAGTATTTAAAAAATGTGGGGTAAGTGAAAAGATGCCCTCAGTCTCTTGAGCCGCTCCACCAGATGTATACGAGCACGCACGAGATCAAGTATGAAAGGATCACGCCGAGCCAGAGGATGGCGAAGTAGCCTGTGAAGCTGAAAAGCCCGAACGCAATAAGGTAAAGATACTGCACAGGGTAGAGAGCGACCGTGTTGAATGCTGACGCGCACGAGCAGCCCAGCCACCCGCCCGGCGTCTGCGCGCAGTTGACTTCGGAGTGGATGCACAGGATAAGCGGCATCAGTATGAAGTAAACAACCGCGAAAACGACGATTTTCTTTATCGACGGCATGAGGAATTCCTTTGCGCCCATGAAACCACCTGCAAACCTGCTGCCGTGAATGTTCGGGCAAGGCTTATAATTTCGCAGGGAGCCGGCAAATCAGTTTTGCTGCTGGCGGAACAAAGCTTTGCTTAGCCTGCAGGTTTTTCCGCTTTTGCCATCTTGTGCGGGTGCCCGCTATTCATCATAGCAAGAAAAGGGGAATAATCAATAGTGTAATTGGTGCCGTTCCCGTCCGTTTCAGCAGTGACGTGCCTGCCGTTCAACTTATCCGCAAGCCTGACCACCTTGCTGTATTTTTTCCCGAACTTCGCGACCATTGCGCTCCTGATGGCATCGCCCCCCAGGCTTGCCGCGACAAAGACAATGAGAGGGGTGTAATCCATCAGCACGCTGTAATCCAGGGAATGCGGGTCGTCGCACCCTTTCCTGAAGATTTTGCTAGGCACTGCGCCGTAATTCCAGTGCATGCCTATTATCCGGTCCTCAAACTTGCCTTTGATAATGCCCGCAATGTATTGCTTTGGCTTTAATTTCAGCTGTATCTGCTTGTAAAAATACTTTAATTTCAGATGTATGTATTTGTAAAGATCAGAGAAACGGGAGAATGCGATTGCCACTTCGTACTTGCCATCAAGCATTCCCGAAAGCACAAGAGGGATTACACCTCCATGGATGAGCTCCCTTGGCCCGCCAAAAACCTGCGGGCAAAGGACGTGCGTGCCATCCGGGCGGTCGGCTTTCCACGGGTCGTCAAAGCCCATCTTCCAGGTGCTAGGTACCTTATTCCAAAGGGTGAGCGCCTCTTCGCGCAAAATCGTGATTATCCGGAGGAACGGCGCGCGGCTTTCGTTCCAGAAAATGCGCGCTTCCTCGCGCAAAACGGAGAGCAGCCCATCGCCATTCGTGCCTCTCTTGCTCTTGATTGCGTGCCTCTCCTTGCGGAGATACAGGCGTATCTTAATCCTGGTGAATCTGGTTTTTTCCAGGAAGAGCTGCACTCCTTCCTGCCAAGAAGAGGGTTTCCACGAGACCGGGAAGATTATTGACTTGAGGGCGCCCTCAGGGGTTTCAAATGCGATTGCCGGCGTATGGAAGTTGGGCCGCTCGAACCTTTGCCTCAGCGTCTGCTCGCACTCCTCATAGCCCCAGGGCGTTTCCCTCCAATTGACCTCGTTCATTTTCCTTTGCATGAGGCCGGCGGCTGCCGGAAGGATGCCTTCGAAATTTTCCCTTGTAATGATTTTTATTCTCGGCTGCAGGACAGGGCGCCCGTTCTCGACACGAAGCGTTATCAACGGTTTTTTTGCCACTCTATCCATCATCAACCTGCTCCACAGAACGTGGTAAAATCTGAAAAGAAGATTATATATTGCTTGCCTTTCGCCCAAAATCAGCGAGGCTGCGCGTCACCTGCTTTTAGACGGGGAGTAAACCAGGTATTCTTCCACCCAGATTTCCTTCATTGCCATGCCTGTCCGCGCGAGATAGCTTGCGAACCCGGGCAATGCAATGTCTATCTTTTCCTTTGTGCCAACAAGCATGAAGCCTGCGTGGCTGGAAAAATAGTCGCGCACCTTCGCCACTATCCCGGTGCTGTAGCGTATGCCGTGCGCCTTGTCCACGCCGGTTGCAAGCGCAAGCGAGCTTAGGCGGACCTGGTGATCCTTGTCAAATGGAAGGTAGATCGCCCACGATATGCCGCCGTTTGCATTAAGCCGGTTCGCGACATAGCATCGCTCGTTTTCTGATTTGGCCACGAAGAGGGGCTTTACATTGTTGATGAGAAGCGCCTGGTAAAAGCATGCCATGCGGCAATTGAATTCATCTATTTTCCTGTCTCTTGCCAGGCTTTTGAAAAAGGGGGACACGATGATTGGGCCTATTTTCCTGTTCCGGCAATGCTCGGCAATGTTGGCAAGCCTGTTTTTGTCAGGCGTGTTCGCAAGAAGCGGAAACCCCATGGTGCTATTATGTGGGGAAATGAATAAAAACAAGGCAGGCAGGTGCGCCCTTTTTTTGCTAGCGCCTCATGTAGACCGAGATGCGCGCGTTGACGTCCGTCGCCATGGGGATGTCCAGCTGCGCATGCACATACCAGTTCTTGGGCTTGGGCACGAACATGTCCTGTATGGAGCCGAATGTGCCCTGCGCCTCGTTGGGCTTTGCCTTTTCAGGAATTTCCAGCGAGAAGTCGAAAGTTTCGCCGTTCTTGTAGGTTTTTTCCCCGCCGAGCTTCTGCTCCACGCGGAAAACGCGCTCATAATGGTTGCCGCGCTCTATCTCGCCGTAGAATTCCACAACGAGGTTGCGCGCAGGCGTGGGGCCTGAAAGCCGGAGCTTGACCTTTCCGTTTATCGTCTCTCTCGGCGTGAAAGTAGATGGGCCCAGCGTGATGTCAATGTCGCCCTCGCTCATTCCAAACCCCATAGGAACACCGGGGGTAAAACTCGGATGAAGCTTATAACGCTTGCGAAGGCGCATCAGGTGTTGTCATACATGAAGCGCGCGTCCGGCGCAATTTTTTTCCCGTGCATGCCCCTGTTCACAAGGTAGAGATACAGCCCTTCGCATGCGATTGCTGCCGTGCGCACCGTGCCCACGATGACAAATGAGGAGCATTTGTCGGTGAAGCTCCGCATCATGCTTACTATGCCTGCGTTGTAATGCGCCTGCCCGGACAGGCTGCGCCCGCGCAGGAGGGCAACTGCATCCATCTTGCCATGGTAGGTGATGATGTGCGGAAGAGACGGCTGGCGGAACATCTTGCACGCCAGGATTTTCTCTTCCTCGCTTCGCAGCAGAAAGAGCTTTTCCGCATTGCCAAGCAGGCTGAAGAACATCCTGATGTCCTTGTTGTAGCGGTCAAGCGCAGGGTCTGGGCACGCCTTCTCAGGCATATGGGGCGAAGCGATGATTATGCCTGCCTTGTCGTCAAGCAGCCTGCGCGCATAGCTTGCCATCCACGGCGGCGCCCAGACGTCGCTGTCCTTTTTTGGGATTGCCCCGCCCCGCTTGGCTGCCTCGGCATTGAACCGCATCTTGTTGAGGAGATTTTTTGCCATTGAAACACACCTATCTTGCTATTTTTGTGCGCCTTTGCGCAATCCTTTCCGCCGCCTTTCTTATGTCGTCCTGCTGGCGCCTGAAGACTTCCGCCCCGCGCTTTTGCGCAACTTCAGCAGTGCGGTCCTCTGAGCGGTCGTTGAGGAGGATGAATTCATCCGCAATGCCGAGGCGCTTGCATTCCAGCGCAAGCTCAAGTGATTTCCCAGTGACGAATTCCTCGTTGTAGGCGGGAATTATGAACAATGTCTTTTCCTTCATGGCAATCATTTAACGTTGTAGATGTAGGTTATTTCTGTAAAGAGACTTTTTAAACTTGGTGGGTGTATTAGGGGCATGGACGTCATTCTGGCTTCTGCTTCACCCCGACGCGAAAGATTGCTTGCGCGCGCAGTGCGAAGCTTCAGCGTGGCGCCTGCGCATATCGATGAGGGCATGAGGCGCGGGGAAACATTTGCACGCGCATGCGTGAGGCTTGCCGAGGCAAAGGCGCGCTCTGTTGCGCGCAAGAACAAGGGCGCACTAGTCATTGGCGCAGACACCATTGCTTATCGGGGAAAGAAAATCTATCGGAAAACCGACAGCGCGCGCGAGGCGCGGCGCATTTTGCTTGAGCTTTCAGGCAAGACGCACTATGTCATCACGGGCGTTGCCGTGGTGCGCCCTGACGGCAAGTGCGCGAAGCATTTTGTGCGCGCAGCTGTGAAAATGAAGAACCTCACTCCGAAGATGCTGGAATGGTATATGGCAAGCGGAGAATGGAAGGGGCGCGCTGGAAGCTATGACGTTTCAGGCAAGGGAAGGAAGCTGGTGGCGAGCGTGAAGGGCGAGAAGGAAACGGTTGTAGGCTTGCCGCTGAAAAAGCTGACGCTAATTTTGAGAAAATAAAAAAGGAGAAGGCTTAGTTCACTTTAGCCGGAACCAGCGCGTAGCGCTGGTCCACGAAGACAAAGCCTGATTTTGCAATTGCTTCCACGCGCGAGAAGAGCGCGTTCATGGCGACGTAGGAGATGCTTATGCCGGAGGCGAACAGCAATCTCTCCACTGCAACCACTGGGATGAGCGCGAGCCAGAACACTGCGGTGCTCGGGAATGCATAGAGCCAAATCACGCTGCCAATCGAGTGCGCGGTGAACGTGCTTCCAAGCGAGCGCAGGAACAGGTGCTCAGGCAGCACGAGAGCGATGGCGGGGATGAGCCAGTAGAGGGAGTAAACCCACGCCTGCTGCCCCACTGGGTGCGCGATGAAGGCTGCCATGCAGGCAAGCGACACGAGCGCGCCTGCGAACTTTCCGCGCGCATACTTTGCAAAGTAAATTGCCGCAAAGAGCATGGGCGCGAGCCTCAGGAGGTTCACAAGGTTCACTTCCTTGCCGAGCCAGAAGAATGAAACCACTTCAGCAAGCAGCACGGAGAGCGCGCCTGCTGCAGCGCCCAGGAAGCCTCCTGCAATTGGCCCGATGAACTGGAAGAGGGTGAAAGACTGGTTGGCAGCCCCGCCAAGTATTGCGGAGAAGTTTATGCTGTCAGCTGCAAGCACAAGGAGCGAGAAAAGCATGACAAACGAAAGTCCCGTGATTGAGAGAATGTTCCCTATTTTCATGTTTGCACCCCTGCCACATTGCCACTGAAGGCATTAGAAGACGTTTATGCTATTGGAATAAATGGGTTTAAAACGGTTTGCAGCCTCACAGCCCCTTTGTGCTGTCTGTAACCATCCGGTGCACAGCAATCAAAAGCTTGCTGAATTGGTCGGCAAACTGGTTCATTGAGTATGCCTGCCTTTTGAGGACATATGCGGATGGAATAATGGGATTCGACCCGCCCAGCCGTATGATGTAGTCGCCGATAGATGAAACATACAATTCCTTTCCGCCATCAACCGGGTTTTTAGCGCACTCGCCTGCGCGCAATGCCTCGGCATATTGGGCTGCAGACTGGAAGATTTCATCCGCGTCATAGTGCCGAAGCAGCATGTTCAGGTGGGATATACGGCAGTTTTCGCCGGAAACAAAAAGGTGGTATTTTTCATCTGCAGGCACTCGGCTGTACTTTTGCTTGGCAGGGAGCGTGAGGCGGAATTGGGGAATATCCATTCTTACAAGTTCATCATCAGGCATGATCCTTATGTCGGCGATTGCCACGCGGGCGCCACACTTCTCGAAACGCACCGGTGACAACGGGTTTCCTGAGAAAGAGAATTCAGTTTCAAAGTTTCCTGTGCCGCCTGCATTCGAGATGGTGTTTGCCAGCTTAGTATAGGCGACGAAGCGAGCGGCTTCCGCCAACTCGTGCTTTCCAAACTCCGTGCGGTCGGGGTTGAAGCCAGGCATCAGCATCGCCTTTATTGCCATGGACATCTCAGGGTGCTTCTCTCCTAAAAGGTCTAGCTTCACGAAATCCTCTTTTCTCAGAGGGTGATGGGCAAGGAATTTATTCAGCGCCCCTTTTACGCGCTGGCAGCTTTGTTTGCCATGCATTATTTTCATATTATCACATGAATATTTCATCGCAAAGGTATTTAAACATATATTTTATTGAAAGACCACTTAATATAGAAGAAGCCTCGCCCGCTAGCCCACCTGATTCACAATCTTGACAAAGCCCGGCTTTATCTTGTAAAGCTCGCCCTTGTAGATGAGGTCGTCCACTATCCTGCGCACCGTCATCTCGTCAGCCACGCCTTCATCCGTCGCCTGCCCCACGAGGCGCACCACTTCAATTGCGCCAAGCTGCGTCTGTATCCGCTGGGCAATGCTCATGATGGTGTTTATCTTGTCCACCTGCGACTTTGGCCTGCCGGTTGCAATGATGTCGATGTCGAGCTTTCCTGTTTCCCTGTCCCTGCTCACTTTCTCAAGCACGTATTGCGTCAGGCGGATGGCGCGCTCGGCGTCGGATTCGTCCACTGTTTCGGAAAGCCGAAGCTTTGCAGATGCCTCTGACAGCCTGACCAAGCCTTCAATTTGCCTGGGCGTGATGGGCACTGCGCCTTCCGCCTTGCCCATCTTGCGCAGCTCCACGTAGAAGTCCTTTATCTTCTTCATGGCGGCGTCGGTGAGGCGCGGGCGGAAATGCTGGCGCGCGTAGGAAATGTACTTTCTTAGGAATGATTTGGGGATGATGCGCGGGTCCACCTTTGCCTTTTCCCCGGTCTCTGCCCCTGCGCGGTGGGTCTTGAGCATGAAGTCTGCAAGCGCAGCGTCCTTTGTCTCGTCCATCACGTCGATAATCGGGAAGATGAGGTCAAACCTCGACAAGATGGTGGGCGGGATGTCAAACTGCTTGCCTGGAAGCTGGTTAGGGTCAAACCTTCCGAACTTGGGGTTTGCAGCTGCGAGGATGGATGTTTTCGCCTTGAATTGCGCGACTATGCCTGCCTTTGCTACTGAGACTGTGTTGTGCAGGAGGGCGCACTCGGATATGAATGCCTTTGTGGGGCCGGCGCCAACGTCGTAAACCCATTCCACGCCGTCATTTTTCACCGTTTCAACTGATTTTATCCTGCAGAAGCGGATTTCGGAATTGAGCAATTTTTCCAGCCGCTTGAATTCGGATTCGCAGGCAAGTATGCGCTGGCAGCATTCTCCCAATTTTTCCTTGTAGCGGATTTCCATCACGGCATGCCTTTCCCAATAACCGACGAGGGAACGCTGCGCCGTGCCGCCGATCTCAGCCTGTGAAATTCCAAGCTTTCTCCTATTGGCAGCAAGTTCCGTGATGCCTAGGCGGCTTATTTGGGATTGAAGTTCCTTGACATTTTCCAGCCTCTGCCGCATCACGGCAAGCGCCCGCGCGAGCATCGGGCGGGAGAATGCTGGCTGTTGAGGGCTTACCACGCACCCGAACATGCGCGTGCCTGCAATCTTCAGTTTTGCAGCGAGGGAAAGAAGCGTTTTGCCCTGCACCGGCACGGACTCGGAATAGGAGAATCTGCGGCTGGCTTTGCCCCCTGCCTTCGCCCTGATGCAATCCAGGAGCTTTTGCTGCTTCCGTGGTGAAACAAAACCGACTTTGGATGAGAAATGCGAAAGATTGCCCTCACCCGTCGAGTAAAGCCTGAACATTTTGCCATCCTTGATAATGTGCGCTTCCACTCCGAAGCGCAGCAGAAGCGTTTGCACCTGCTCTGCAAGGCGAATGTTTTCGCAGACAAGGCTCAGCACTCCGTTGTTGCTGATGCTTCCGTCGCCTTCGAAAATGGCGCTGAGGAAATCCCTGGCGCACTCGTCATTGGCAGCCATCAAGTGCTCAGGCAGGATTTTTTTGCTGCCCTTTTCCATAAGCATAGGGTCGATGCCCATGAGGGTTTCCACTGCGCCCATGGATGCGAGCCTTGCAGCCCCAACTCCTGTCCGCGAATCGGTCGAAAGCGAGAAATGCGAGTGGAAAATCGGTTCGGCGGCATCAACATAGTCCTCGATTATGCCTTCATCCTTGTTCCAGAAGTTTATGCCGTTCTTTTTTCCCCTGTTCAATTCATAGCCGCCGTCGCTTATGTGGTAGCCAAGGAACTTGAAAAGATGAGTGTCTGCAGGCACCCCCTCGGATGGAATGATTGGAAGCTTGGAGGGAATGGTGGTGAAATCGCGGCACTTAAGCTCTGACGCGGGGGTGGTGGAAATTCCGCTTCCATCCACTGTCCAAAACGGGTGCTCGGGGGTGACAAGAAGGGTGCGCCCGTTCTGCAATGTGACTTTTATGAAATGGTCAGGTGCCTTGTGCTTGCTGGCTTGGGAAATCTGCACGGGGTAGATTTTTTCAAAATCGCTTGTCAGTACCCTGATGCCCTCCAATCCGCTGTCAAGCACGAGGCAGTCCTTGCCTTTTTTCACCCTGCCGCTGTTCTGCGAAAGCAGCCCCTCCACAAACTCGCCCATCTTCACTTCCCTGCCGTCCGCAAGCATCAGTTTGGTGGATGGATGGTAGCTTTGGCTTTCCATCACTTCGTGCATTGCGGCGCGCTCGCCCTCGTCTATCTTGTCAAATTCGTCCACTGAGGCGATGCCTCCTGATGCAATCACCAATGCGCCGGCTTTGAGCGTCCAGCCTCCGTCGCCCAGGTCGTCCTTTTCTGCAGAAGCGGTCAATCCCACGCCTGTCACTGACTTTCCTGACACGAAAATTCCTTTTGGCGCCAGGTCCTTCACATACTGCAGGAAACGCGTTTTAGCGGAACCGGGGTCGCCGATGAGAAGGATGTGGATGTCGTTCCTGATTGGCGCGCCGCCAGGGATGAACTTGTCCTTGGTGCCTCCGAAAAGCTGAAGCGTTAAAGCCTCTTTCACCTCGCTGTGCCCATAGATGCCTTGCGCCACCGAGTCATACATCCTTTCGTATATCTTCGGGTCGGTGGCAAGCTCGCGTATCTGCGCCTCGTCCTCTTTCGTGGTTTCAATCTCCTCAAAGTCCTTCTGCGTCTTCTTTGCGTTCACCACGTCAATGTAGCGCGTGTATATCTGCGTGCCCTCGCTTGTGCCTGTGCGGGGCTTGGCAGGCGGGATGAGCCTCATCACGCCGGTAATCTCAATGGTGTCGCCAGGCGTGACCTTGTTCACCAGGTCGTCCTCCATCCAAAGCGTGATGGTGGCTGCAGGCGCGCCTCCAGTGAGCCTTTCCAGCAACTCCTGCGCCTCAGCCTTTTGCACGTCCACGAAATAGGAATCTTCCTCCTCGAGCTTGAGCGCGCGGCGCTTGCACTCGCTGCACACCTGGGGCACTGCCGCGTTCTTTGTCATGGGCACTTTGGTGGTGGCATCGCACATCTGGCACTTGTAAACCGCGACTTTCACCTTGTGGAGGATGGGGCCTCGCTTGGTCACCACGCCTTTCACCGAGATGAGTTCGCGTATGTTGCGCGAGCTGATGTCCTGGATGAGAAGGCCTGAGTCTGGAAGGTTGAAGAAGCGGACATGGGGCTCAAAAGGCGTATCCGGGTGCGCGTTCTTGAAAACCACTTCCTGCGACTGCACGAGTGCGAGCTCGGCTGCGTTTATGAGCGTGTCGGGCTGGCGGATGAGGATGTCTGCAAGCTCGCGGTCGTACTTTTCCAGGTCTTCAAAGTCCACAAGAAGGCTTTTCTGCACGGGGTAGTCTGTAAGCAGTCGGTTTATCTTCTCCTTCAGTGCGTCACCGTAAAACGACTCGAATTTTTCCACGAACGAGGAGATGTCTACGTCTGATGCCATAAGGCTCCCACACCTGCCCCTGCATGCTGTTCAGAGGGGGGAAGTTAATTCACAAAAGCCTATATATAGCTTTCCAAAGCGCCATTCCGGTCGCCAAAAGCAAATGGCGCTGCTGCAAGAGCAGATTGCTTTCCGGGCGGCGGCATGCAAAAGGCATTATGTGGTAAATAATATACATTTAAATAACTATGCCAACAGGTAACATTACATGATATTCAAGAAATGCGCGCTTGGAAGGATTGTCAACACGTTCGATGAAAAGAAATACGGCAAGCCTGAGCCGGGCTTTAAAGGGAGTACTGGTTTTTCAGCGATCGTGAGCGGTGACAAGCTCACGCCGCTGCAGCCTGAGAAATACGGGCAGCACGGCCTGAAAGGGTTCATGCGCCGGTTCAGATTCTGAAATGCACAATCTCAAGCGACAGGCTGGAAAATTCCCTCGGAAACTCCCGCGAAACCAGCACATCGCACGATACGCCGGCGGTTTCCCTGTTTGTCTTCAGCCTCACTTCATGCATGTGCGCGTGAAGGCGGCTTGATGAAACAAAGGGCTGCTTCCTTACCGTGCTGTTCGCATCCCCAAGGAATGGAAGGTGCACGTTTTTTGAGACCCACACAAATGCGTCCGGGTGCAGTATCGGCTCCATATCAAGCTTGCCCATCATCGTGCGGGGCTCGGCGCCCCTGTTCAGGCTGCACACGATGTGCCTTGTGCCGTTGATGGCAAGGTAAAGCGTGTTGTTCTCGACATAGCCTGCAATGCTTGCGCCTTGCTTTGGCTCAAAGCCGTAGCGGTGCGAATTCCGGAAAAGATAATTCAGGGCGCTTTCGAGCGGTTTTTGGGAAACGACGAGCCGGGAATGGGTGCGGACAAGCACGGGCTGGTTGAGCAGTGAGGAGGTTTTTCTCATGGCTCGCAATATTGTGCCATATTTTTAAAAACCGCTCGCAAACCGCGCACAACAAGTGTTTTATTACATCCCATGCCTATCACTCTTACGAGGTAGATTTATCTGGAAAGGAAAAAGATTCTCATCACATCCGCGCTGCCTTACGTGAACAATGTCCCGCATCTTGGCAACATCATAGGCTGCGTTTTATCAGCGGACGTCTTCGCGCGCTACTGCAGGAGCAAGTGGCACGAGTCGCTGTTTGTCTGCGGCACTGACGAATACGGCACCGCCACCGAGGCAAAGGCGCTTGAGGAAGGCATTTCACCCAAGGAGCTTTGCGACAAGTACTACGCGCTCCACAAGGGCATCTACGAATGGTTCGGCATTTCCACTGACATTTTCGGCAGGACGTCCACGCCTCTGCACACGCAGATAACCCACGAGATTTTCCTTTCCCTCCACAAGAACGGCTTCATTGTTGAAGAGGAGATCGAGCAGGCTTATGACGAGAAGGCGCAGATGTTCCTTGCAGACAGGTTCATAGAAGGCACCTGCCCGCACTGCAAATACGACGGCGCGCGGGCAGACCAGTGCGAGAAGTGCGGAAAGCTCCTGAATTTCGACGAGCTTATCAACCCAATCAGCAAGCTTTCCAAGACGCAGCCTGTGAAGCGCAGGTCGCGCCACCTTTTCATAGACCTTCCCAAGCTGCAAGGAAGGCTCACGGAATGGATCGACCGCACCAGCAAGGAAGGCAACTGGTCGGAAAACTCGGTGCAGATAGCAAAATCCTGGCTTGCCGAGGGGCTGAGGCGCCGCTGCATCACGCGCGACCTCAAATGGGGCGTGCCCGTGCCGCTCCCAGGCTGGGAAAATAAAGTGTTTTACGTCTGGTTCGATGCGCCCATCGGCTACATCTCCATCACTGCCAACCTGACTGGCAAATGGCGCGAATGGTGGCAAAACCCCGAGGGCGTTTCGCTTTACCAGTTCATGGGCAAGGACAATGTGCCTTTCCACACAGTGGTTTTTCCATCAACGCTCATCGGCACTGGCGAAAAATGGACGCTTCTGGAGCGCCTCAGCACCACCGAGTTCTTGAATTTCGAGGGCGGCAAGTTCTCAAAGTCAAAAGGATTTGGCGTGTTTGGCAACGACGCGGTAGAATCGGGCGTTCCTGCGGATGTATGGCGCTACTACTTGCTCACCAACCGGCCTGAGAAGATGGACAGCGATTTCACCTGGAAGGATTTTGGCGAGAAGCTGAACAACGAGCTGCTTGCAAACATCGGCAATCTTGTGAACAGGACGCTGGTTTTCACGCAGCGCGAGTTTGCAGGCAAGGTGCCTGAGCCTGATTTTTGCGCTGATGACAAGAAGTTCATGGAGGGGCAGAACGCGCAGCTTGCCGAAGTCGGCGCGCTTCTTGAAAAAGTGCAGCTGAAAGACGCGCTGCACCTTGCAATGCACTGCGGCAAGGAGGCGAATGCATACTTCCAGAAAAACGAGCCCTGGAAGGCTGCGAAAGAGGACCGCGCGAAATGCGCAGCGTCCATCTACGTGCTCTTGCACCAGGTGAAGGACCTGGCAATCGCGCTCGAGCCTTTTGTGCCCAACACTAGCGCAGCAATTTTCAAGCAGCTCAATGTCGAGCCGAAGAAGTGGGATGACATTGGAAAGCTGTCTCTGCCTGTGGGGCACCAGCTCGGCAAGCCTGAGATAATTTTCAGGAAACTGGAGCAGAAAGAAGTTGCAGCGCTTGCTGCAAAGTTTTCAGGCAAGCAGGTGGTTGCAAAGGAAGAGCCAAAGGCGCAGCCGCCTGTGAAACAAGCAAAGCCTGCGCAGAAGCAGGTGGAAAAGATACCTGTTTCATCCATTGACTTTGAAGTCGGCAAGATAACTGCCATAAAAAGGCACCCTGACGCCGAGAAGCTTTACGTGGAGCAGGTGCTGATGGGCGACGGCGAGCGCCAAGTTGTCTCGGGCGTGGTGCCTTACTACAAGGAAGAGGAGCTGCTTGGCAAGCTTGTTGTCATTGTGAAAAATCTCAAGCCCGCGGTAATCCGAGGCGTGGAGTCGCGCGGAATGCTGCTTGCCTGCGAAAAGGATGGCGTGCTGGAAGTGCTTTCTCCTGTCGGCGCAAAGCCTGGCGACAAAATATCAATTGAGGGCGCGGAAGCAGGCAGCGCAGCAGCGCTGCCGGAAATCACCATCGACCAGTTCCTCACCGTGAAATTGGAAGTGAAGGATTCGCTCGCGCTTGCGGACGGCAAGAAGATGCTGGTGAACGGCGCGCCGATAAAGACGGAAAAGGTAGCTGAGGGCAAGGTAAGGTAGCGCGCATGGCAGGACAGGCAGATTTATAAACACTTAATTACATATTTGGCAACATGCAAACAAGCAAGAAAGACGCCGCAGCAGGCAGGCGGGAAACACCTGCAAGGCTGCCGGGCCACATGTTGCACACTGCAAAAAATGCGTTGGGCGCAAGCGAAGCCGTGGATAGCAAGGCAGATGCCAAGGCAGCCGCATTGTTCAACAGGCTTGTTTTTTCTCCGATTTACGTGAATGATATCTCCCCTGTCCTAAAGGATATCGGGGCCGAGCTTGCAAAAGGCACAGATGGCAGCAAGGAAAAGTTCAGGGCGCTCAAGGAACGGCTGGCGGCCGCCCAGGATAAACTGGAGGAAGAAATAGGGAAGGTGGGCAAGGCATCGGGCGACAATAATGTTTTCGTTCAGATGTCCCATTTTGCAAGGAGCGCAGCCAGCCCTCTTTTGACCTATCTCCCTTTGTTCGAACCAAAAGATTCAGGTGAGCGGATGGGAAAAGCAAGGCAGCTGGTGGTAGATAGCTGCGACTCCCTTGACGGGCTGTTTGCATTCTATGCCGAGATTAATCCGAAAAAAGCCAATCTCGCAGGCATTCTCATGGGCTCTGCAAGTTATGGCGAAGCCATCGGAAACTACAAGGAAAACGCAAGAGCGGACTAAGCGGCCCGTGCGTTCTATTTGCCTTCGAGGGAGATAGGCACTTTTTTATTCTTAGCGCGCGCGTTTTTGCACGGTGGGAAAATGACAGTTCTATTCGGCGAGCACACATCTGCAGAAATCGCTGCGATATCAAAGCGCAAGAAAAAGCCAGTGGTGATACTGCCCATGGGCGCGCTTGAGGCGCACGGCGAGCACCTCCCCCTCTGGACAGACACCATCACGCCTTACAAGCTGGCGCAGAAGGTGGCGGAAAAGACCGGCGCGCTCGTGCTTCCGCCCATTCCATACGGATTTTGCTACACGCTCCGCCCCTGGAAGGGCACGGTGTCACTCAAGTCGCGCACATTTGCCATGGTGGTGCGCGACATCACGCGCGAATTGGTGAGGAACGGGTTTGACAAGATACTTTTCATGAACGGGCACGGCGCTGACGGGACGATTGCAGGGCATGTGCTCAAAGAATTGGCTGACGAGCACAAGTTCACCGCCTGCGTGGTTTCCTGGTGGAACATTGAAGGCGCAGGCTGCGAGGGGCATGCGGATGAGGGCGAAGCCTCGCTTGTCATGTCGCTCACTGGCTGGCAGAAGCGCAAGAGCAAGCAGGCACCGTCGCAGCGTTACTTTGGCCGTGTGATACCAATGCCGCGCGACCAGTATGCAAAATACGGATACGTGGGCAAGGTGGGCGGCGAGTCTGCTGCGCGCGGGCGCAAGATGGAAAAAGCTATCGTGGACAAAATGGTCAAGCTTGTGAAGGCGGATTTGCTGCTGAAGGAATAAGAAAAAAAGAGCGTGATATTTATGATGCCTGGAATGGACCCGAAGGGAATGGCGAAGATGATGGCGCAGATGGGGATAAAGAGCGAGGAGATTGACTCCTCCAAAGTCACCATCGAGCTGAAGGAAGGCGGAAAGCTCGTGATATTCGAGCCCCAAGTCGTGCAGATTGAGATGAAGGGCGAGAAATCCTTCCAAATCTCCGGCAAGGTGCAGGAAGAGAACGAAGCCGGCGAGGATGACATCAAGATGGTGATGGAAGCTGCGGGCTGCTCGCGCGAAGAGGCGCAGAACGCGCTTCGAGATACATCTGGAGATATCGCAGAAGCCATCATTCGACTTAAGGGCGACGAAGGATAGGGCGCACACATGCTGCGAATTGCGTTGTTTGCGCGCGGCAATTTGGCGAAATTGCGCGCAATGGCACGGTTGTGTCCCAAATGAAACACTTTCTTTTTATATTACACCCATCAAACCGAAAATCAAGATTTGCATGATATTATGTGCTAACCAGGCATTTGACAGCTTCTTTGAGATCAGTTTTGATTTTGCAGCCCTTATTGGCTAAATAGCCTGGTTTTCCGGCTTGGCGGGTCGGAAAACCTCCTGAAAAAATCGAAGATAGCGCGGGCGCTTTTTCGCCTGCGTGCTGGAGGGAAAATGAAAATCAAACGTAGGTGCTATGCCATGAACCATTTCACAAGCACGTTGCGAGAGAAGCAAACGCCGCCAGTCCGGGTTGTCATCAATGGGGACAGGCGCCCGCATATCAAGGGAATTGCCATTATGCCAGGATATGGCCCATCTGAACTGAGAGATGCCAAGGTGGGCGTCCCAGCCAATGGGCTGGCAGAATACCTCAAACGGGAATCCGGTCCAGAGATAGGATTGGATCTGGTGGAAAGCCTGAAAAGGCTGCAGAACGCTCTGGACGACTATCGCTTTAGGGCCCATGTTCCCGCAGAGCCATCGCTCGTCACGCTGGACGTTGCCACTCAGCAAATGAAATGGTTCCTGCACGGCAAGTACAAAAATACTCGCACACGGGCAGGGCTGTCGTCATCGGGAGATGACTATTTCACCTGTGATGCGCTTTTCAAAGCGGCAGACACCCTGTCGTATTACCTGGAGCCATTGGGGGACAAGGTGGTGGTGAGGTTCTTGCGCGGGCTAAAATACGAATCGCAGATAAAAATGGAGGGTCACATGATGCGCCCAGTGCCAGACGAAGTGAAAAATGCGGTCGTGGCGCTGCTCGGGCTTGCAGGTGCCGAGCTTTTGCCAAACGGGAGTTCATACATGATAAGCATCCCGAAGCCGCCAAGAGTGCGGACCTATTCGCATCGGAAAATCTGGCGCCCAAAAAGCAGCCAATAGCCCGTCTTCATTCACGACGGATGCTCAGTAGCCTATATAAATTTTCACTGGAGATTTAGCCAGCTTCGCAAGAAGCGTGGGAGGTGAGGTGGAGCCTTCGGGTGTACCATCTCCCTCTATTTTCTTAATCGAGCTGCGCTCGATTTCTAACAAACGCCCTCTCGGGCGTTTATTATCACCCTTTAGAGGGCGGGCTGCCCGATTATTTTATATCCCTCCTTATGCCAGGTTATCTCATGCCGACTCCATCCGAAACAGCCAAAACCGCGCCAACTTCCCCTGGCGTGTACATCTTTCGGAACAGCTCAGGCACGCCCATCTATGTCGGCAAGGCGAAAAACCTGAAAAACAGGGTGGCATCCTATTTCGGCACAGGGCTTCTTGACAGGACAGAGCAAATGGTCTCTTCCGCGCACTCGCTGGAGTTTATAATCACTGACAATGAGGCGGAGGCGCTTTTGCTTGAAAGCAACCTCATCAAGCAGCACTATCCCAAGTATAATATCGAGCTGAAAGACAATGAAAAGTTCACCTACATCCTCATCACTGACGAAGAATACCCCCGCATGCTGCTGGTGAGAAAGAATCGCACCGGGCGCATACAGGCTAAAGGAAAATTGTACGGCCCCTTCCTTTCAGGCTCAGCCTATGTGCTGGTTGCCTCCACGCTTCGAAAAATATTCAAGCTGAGAACCTGTCGCCTCGGGCAGAAGCGCCCGTGCCTCCAGTACCATTTGGGCTTTTGCACGGGCGTGTGCGCGGGCTTGGTTACGCGCGCGCAATACATGGAGCAGGTGAAGAAGCTGCAGGATGCGCTTTCCGGCGGGAAAAAGCTGGAAGTTGTGATGGAAGAGATGGAAACTGAGATGCGAGAGGCTGCGAAAAAGAAGCAGTTTGAGCGCGCGCTGGAGCTGAGAAATTCTCTTCATTCACTTTCCTCGCTGCTTGAGAGGCAGAAATTCGAAAGGGAAGGAGAAGGAAATGAGGATTTTGTTGCACTTCTAACGCACTCGGGCAAGACATATGTGCAGCTTTTCAAGCAGATTGGCGGAGTGATACGCGACAGGAAGAAATACGAGTTTGAGGCGCTCTCCGGCGACGCGCTTTCCGAGTTCCTGCCGCGCTTCTACGAGGCAGGAGGCATTCCGCGAAGGATATATGTTGAGAACGAGCCTGAGTCGCGCGAAGCGCTTGAGAAATATCTTTCTGAGCGCAGGGGTGGAGCTGTCACAATTTCCATGCCTGAGAGGGGCGACAAGAAAGGCCTGCTGGAGCTCTTGCGCAAGAACATTTTGCTTGAAATATCAGGCACGGCAGACCCAGCGCTTGTGGAGCTACAGCATGAGCTGTCCCTCTCAACAATTCCGCGCGTTATCGAGTGCTTTGACGTTTCCAACCTTTTCGGCACATCTGTAGTAGGCAGCATGGTGCAGTTTGTGAATGGCGCGCCATCAAAATCAAACTACCGCAAGTTCAAGATCAGGTCTGTTGAAGGGCAGGATGACTTTGCAAGCATGCGCGAAATCGTTTTCCGCCGCTACTATCGCCTCAAGCTAGAACAGAGCAAGCTGCCAGACCTCATTGTGATAGACGGAGGCCCGGGGCAGCTCTCAGCAGCGCTCTCCGCGCTGTCAGAGCTTCAGCTCGAGGTGCCAGTTGTCTCCCTTGCAAAAGAATTCGAGGAAATCTACTCTCCAGAGCGCGCAATTCCCATCCGCCTGCCGCATTCTTCAGCCGCGCTAAAGGTACTTCAGCGTGCGCGCGACGAGGCGCACAGGTTCGGCATAAGCTATCATAGGCTGTTGAGAAAAAAAAGAATGAAAGAAAATGACTAGATTAGCCTGCTTGTGCCAAGCCCCTTGTAAGCAATGTCCCGGTCTATGGGCGGCTCTGTCAATGGCATCATGCGCCGCAATGCAATATGCGCTGACTCAAGATCGCATATCCGAAGCATTCTCGCCTTCCTTTTATACTTGCCCTTTTGCTTTTGGGTGGGCGCATTATCGCATGCATGCTCATACGCCTCCATTGCATGGTTAAAATGCTCGAGCGCACTGTTCATGAGCGTTCTGGCAAGAAGAAAGTTGTTCGCTCTCATTTCCACCAGGCCTTTTTCAAGAAGCTGCTTGCCTTCCTTTGACTGCATCCGCGCGGTTGTGTATGAAGTATTTGCGATTATTTGGCCGTATTTCATGCAAAATGCCCCCTGTTTGCGATTAGATTGGCCCGCCGTGCGGAACTACTGTTTCCGAAGAGCGCCATGCTCTGGATTTTTTGGGAGTTAGATATATTATGCACCGAGGGGAATCTACAGCAAATAGTTTATAAATACATTTCTTGACATGAATAGCACCATAGAACAGAACGAGATTACAAGACTTTTTTCAAATACTCTCCAGTGTAGCTGTTCTTGTTGCGCGCGATGTCCTCGGGCGTGCCCTGCGCGACAATTTCTCCGCCCTCGTCGCCTCCTTCAGGCCCTAAATCGATTACCCAATCAGCGGTCTTTATCACGTCCAGGTTGTGCTCGATAACGATGATGGTGTTGCCCTTGTCCGCGAGGCGCTGGAGAACGGCAAGGAGCTTGGAAACATCTGCAAAGTGCAAGCCGGTGGTTGGCTCGTCAAGTATGTAGAGCATGGAGCCGTTGTCCCTGCGCGCGAGCTCCGCGGCGAGCTTTATGCGCTGCGCCTCTCCCCCTGAAAGAGTGGTGGAGGATTGCCCCAGCGCAATGTAGCCCAAGCCAACGTCCACCATGGTCTCAAGCTTGTTTTTGATGGCAGGGATGTTTGTGAAGAACTGCAGCGCCTCCTCCACGCTCATGGAAAGCACGTCGTGAATGTTCTTGCCCTTGTACTTTATTTGAAGTGTTTCGCTGTCATAGCGCTTGCCATTGCACTCCTCGCATGTGACATAGACATCTGCAAGGAAAGCCATCTCAATCCTTTTCACGCCGTCGCCTTCGCATGCCTGGCACCTGCCTTTCTGAACGTTGAAGGAGAACTGCCCCGGCTCATAGCCGCGTGCGCGTGCCTCGTGCACTCCTGCGAACAATTCGCGGATGGGCGTGAATGCGCCAATGTAGGTGGCGGGATTGGAGCGGGGCGTCCTGCCAATGGGCGACTGGTCCACAGATATTACATCCGTAAGCGCGCCTGCGCCGTCTATCTTGTCGAACTTGCCAGGCTCCTGCTTGGATTGGTGGAAGTATTTCATGAGCGCAAGGTACAAAGTCTCGTTTATCAGCGTGCTTTTTCCTGAGCCGGACACGCCCGTTATGCACAGGAAGCAGCCAATCGGGAATTTTACGTCAATTTTCTTCAGGTTGTTCTCGCGCGCGCCCTTAAGAGTGAACCAGCGCTGGGGCTGGCGGCGTATTTTCGGCACAGTTATCTTGAGCTCGCGGCGCAAGTACGCGCCAGTGAGCGAGTCGCGCGTCTTTTCCACCTCTTCAGGCGTGCCGATTGCCATTATCCTTCCGCCATGCACGCCTGCGCCGGGGCCCAAGTCTATCATGAAGTCTGCGCTCCTCATCGTTTCCTCGTCATGCTCCACCACTACCATGGTGTTGCCCAAGTCTCGGAGCGTTTTCAGTGTGGAGATGAGCTTGTCATTGTCGCGCTGGTGCAGGCCAATGGACGGCTCGTCAAGCACATAGAGCACGCCCATCAAATTTGCGCCAATCTGCGTGGCAAGCCTTATTCTCTGCGCCTCTCCGCCAGACAAGGTGCCTGTCACGCGCGAAAGCGAGAGGTAGCCCACGCCAACGTTTAGGAGAAAGTCCAGTCTAGACTGCACCTCGCGAAGCACTGGGCGCGCGATGGTTTCCTCTGTTTTGGTGAGTTTTAGCGAGCTGAAGAAGCCAAAAGCAGACTCTATGGACAAGTCTGTCACTTCTATGATGTCTTTGCCATTAACTTTTACTGCAAGCACCTCGGGCTTGAGGCGCTTGCCTTTGCATGAGGGGCAAGACAGCTCGCGCATGTACTTTTCCATTTCCATGCGCCTGCCCTCGGACTTTGTCTGCTTGTAAAGCCTGTCCAGGTTGTTTATCACGCCTTCGAACTTTGTCCAGCCCTGGTAGGACGATTCGCCGTCGCGCGACTCCAGCTTGTACTGCAGCTTTTCATCGCAGCCGTTGAGGATTGCATCCTTCGCTTCCTTTGTAAGAGCATTGAACTGCGTGTCAAGAGAGAAATCGAATTTCTTTCCAAGCGCATCGAGCAGGTGGGAGTAGTAGCCGCCCATCACGCTGTTTCTCCAAGGCAGGATGGCGCCCTCGCGCAAGGTCTTTTGCTTGTCAGGCACCACCAAATCAACGTCAAACACTATCTTTACGCCCATGCCCTTGCACTCCTCGCACGCGCCATAGGGCGAGTTGAAGGAGAACATGCGCGGCTGCAGCTCGCCCAGCGATATTCCGCAGTCAGGGCAGGAGTTCTTTTGCGAGAAAAGCAGTTCCTTGCCTTTCTCTATTGCCACAACAACCAAACCGTCGCTGCTTTCGCGTATGCCGACTTTCAGCGCTTCCAGAAGCCTCTGCCTGTTCTGGTTGGTGGCAGTGAACCGGTCCACCACTACCTCAATGGTGTGCTTCTTGTTCTTGTCAAGCTTGGGAATGTAGCTTTCAAGCTCCATCACGCTGCCGTTCACCCGTGCGCGGGAGTAGCCTTTTTGCCTGAATTCATCGAAAAGCTTTTCGTAAGTGCCTTTCTTGCCGCGCACCACTGGAGAAATCACCTGAACATTCTTGCCCTCTGCGCCCGCAGTGGAAAGTATGGCATTTGCAATCTGCTCGGTTGTTTGCGAGGTGATGGGCTTCTCGCACTTTGGGCAGTGGGGAATGCCTATGCGCGCGTAAAGAAGCCTCAAATAATCGAATATTTCAGTGGTGGTGCCTACGGTGGAGCGCGGGTTGCGCGTGGTCGTCTTCTGCTCAATGGAAATCGCAGGCGAAAGCCCCTCAATGGAATCCACATCAGGCTTGCTCATCACGCCCAGGAACTGGCGCGCATATGCTGAGAGCGATTCAACGTAGCGCCTCTGCCCCTCTGCATAAAGAGTGTCAAACGCCAGCGTGGACTTGCCCGAGCCTGAAAGCCCGGTGATGACTGTGAGCGAGTTGCGCGGAATCTCAAGCGTGAGGTTCTTGAGGTTGTGCTCTCGCGCGCCCTTGATGATGATTTTATCTTGCATGATAATTGCCTCTAACGTTTGTCAAAATGCCCCTAGGGCGCCAAGTTATGCATGAGGAAGCTTTAAATGGCTGGCTACAGCTATTTGCCAGTGCAAAACGCAGGGTGATCGTTAGTTTTGCTTGGCAATATTTGGTTGTCAAACATTCAGAGGGATATGGATGAAAAGAAATGAGCTAAAATTCTCTGACAATAAAGGCAATTCAACCATTCTTACTGGAAGCGAACTGAGCTTTTTTGGAAGTAGAATGTCACCATCTAAATTCTATTATGGCCTGTTTGTAGTGAAAAGAATGATACAGAACCGGGCGTTTTCCCCCCTCTTACTTCTTGCAAAGGGTTTTCTTAACGTTATTTTGAATAGAAAAGAACCAACTGGGTTACCGCTTTCGTGGGATGAATACTATGAGATTGTCGTTGGTGTTTTAGGGTTGCGCTCAGAATTAATTCATGTAACATCGGTGGGTTGCACTCTGACACTCATTGCCCAGCCAAAACAGTGCCTGATAAATTCGCTTATTGAATTGAATGAGATACTCATTGCCAACCAATACAATATTTCAAATAAAAACATTTACGGCAAGGTAATTATAGATGCTGGCGCCAATCTGGGGGTTTTTTCCATATACGCAGCAAAGCTTGGAGCTAAGAAAATTTATGCGTTTGAACCGATTGCGGGGACGTGCGCGCAATTGATGAAAAACATAACTCTTAATGAATTAGGCGCGGTGATTGTACCATGTAATTCTGCGCTTGGCGAAAAAAAAGGCAAGAAAAAGATGTTTTACAATTTTGCAGGTGATGCGGGTGCTTCGTTTGGCAAACAATATTCCAAAAGTATGTCGCAAATGGTTGAGATAGAACCTATCGACTCGTTCATGCAAAAGAAAGGCAAGCTTGATTTCATAAAAATTGATGCAGAGGGGTATGAGGAAAAGATACTGCTAGGCGCAAAGAACACCATAAGGAGATACAAGCCCATCCTCTCATTTTCAGCATACCATAAGCCAGATGACAAAGTCAGGCTTCCATCAACTGTCAGCCGTATCCGTTCAGACTATAGATGCGTTCTCCTAGCTAGATGCGAGGAAGATTTTTACTGCGAATGAGTGGTGAGAAAATGGATCTGGTTCTTGTCCAACCATATTTGGACTGCATTGGCGGGGCAGAGAAAGTTATCCTTAAAATGGCCGAGAGGTATGATCCAGTAATATACACCATGAGCTATGTCAAAGAAAAGACATTCCCACAGTTTGCCGAGTTTGATATTAAGTTGCTGAAGCCGCACCCCTTGGCAGCTGCGGCAAACATCATTACTGCTTTTGACAGGGACAGGCGCATGCGCTTGGTTGCAGCCGCGGGATTAAGCATCCTTAATACAAAGATAAAGGAAGACTATGATGCAATAAGCGCACACTTGCCCCCTAGTGAGTGGTTGGGGCTAAATCATGAAAGGGTTTGCTGGTATTGCCACGGCCCAAATGCGGCATTCAAGCTGTATGAGATAATGATGATTGAAAGAAACCCGGTAGAAAAACTTCTGCTTCGAACTGGCAGCAGCATATACCGAGCTATTGAGATCCCGGCTGTCAAAAAGATAGAAAAAATATGCACGTGCTCTGAATTTACCAAGAAAAAGATAAGTGACGCCCTGAGGAGGGATGACGCGGAGGTCATTTATCCTGCAGTTGACCCAAAAGAGTACGAATGCCGAGACTATGGCAAATTCTTCATGTGCGCATCCCGTATCGTTCCGGAAAAAAGGCTTGATTTTGCAATAAAAGCATTCCAAAAATTCAATCAGGATGGCAGCTGGAAACTAGTAATTGCAGGTCATCTCTTCGAAAATGAGCGAAATATAGAATATCTTAAGCACTTGCGTGAAATTTCAAAAGGGCAGAATATAATATTTGAAATCAATGTCAGCGATCGCCGCCTTAAAAAAATATATTCGGACTGCTATGCATACCTTTTTGCCTCTGTTGACGAAGACTGGGGCATTGTCATACTTGAGGCTATGGCTTCTAGTAAGCCAGTAATCTCCATCAATCGCGGCGGACCGACCATCTCAGTGCTTGACGCGAAAACGGGTTTTCTAGTCAACAGCGTTGATGAAATGGCTGAGAAAATGCGCTTCCTTGCAGATCATCCCAACGTCTGCGAGAAAATGGGCAAAGCTGGAAGAAAGAGAGTGGAGCAGAATTACACGTGGGATTGTTTTTTCAAGAAATTTGACAATGCGCTTAAGGAAACTGCAAAAAAATAGCTACTTCTTTTTTTTCGCGCGCATTTTCCTAGGTTTTGTTTTCTTTGCACCGTCCAGCTTTCCAGACAGCTCGCCCAGCTGGTCGCGAAGCTCAATTGCGCGCTCAAAGTCTAAGTCCTCCGCAGCGCGCTGCATCTCAGCCTCTAGGTTGATGGCAAATGCGCGAAGCTCGGAATCGCTCATGGCGCGCTTCTTGGCATCCTCTTCCTCGTCCATGCCGGGCGCGAGCTGCGAGGTGCCCACGGTCTTGAAAATCGTGGTGGGCGTGATGCCATGCTTCTTGTTGAACTCTTCCTGCACGGCTCTGCGGCGAGAGGTTTCTGCAACTGCGCGCTTTATTGCATCAGTCTCTTTGTCGCAATAGAGGATGACTGTGCCGTTCACATTGCGCGCAGCCCTTCCCATGGTCTGGATGAGCGAGGTTTCATTCCTCAGGAAGCCCTCTTTGTCAGCGTCAAGTATTGCCACTAATGAAACTTCGGGTATGTCCAGCCCTTCGCGCAGCAGGTTGATGCCCACAAGGCAGTCAAATTCGCCCAGGCGGAGCTTCCTGATGATTTCAGTGCGCTGGATGGTTTCCACTTCAGAGTGAAGGTAGCGCACTTTCACGCCCTTTTGCGTAAGATAATCTGTAAGGTCTTCTGCCATCCTCTTGGTGAGCGTAGTGACCAGCGTGCGCTCCTTGCGCGCTGCGCGCGCCTGCACTTCGCGCATGAGGTCCTCGATTTGCCCTTCTGTTTTCCTGATGGATATCTGGGGGTCAAGAAGCCCCGTGGGGCGCACCAGCTGCTCCACAATCTGCGAAGAAGTGTTGCGCTCATACTCAGCCGGCGTTGCGGAAACGAACACGACATTTTTCATGTGGGTTTCAAACTCCTCGAACTTGAGCGGGCGGTTGTCATATGCGCAAGGCAGGCGGAAGCCATAGTCTATCAGGTTTTTCTTGCGCGTGTGGTCGCCATGATACATGCCATGAAGCTGGGGAAGCGTGACGTGCGACTCGTCAATCACGATGATTGCATCCTCAGGCAGGAAGTCCATGAGAGTATAGGGGGGCTTGCCAGGCTGCCTTCCGTCAAAGTGGCGCGAGTAGTTCTCGATTCCCTTGCAGTAGCCTAATTCTTCGATGAGCTCCAAGTCGTAATTGGTGCGCTGCTTGAGCCGGTAGGCTTCCATGGGCTGCAAGTCTGGCAATCGTGCCTCAAGCTCGGTGCGTATGCCGCGCAATGCCTTTTCCTTGGCGCTTTGCGGCACGATATAGTGCTTTGCGGGAAAGATGCGAACCTCGGGCAATTCCTCGAGCTTGGCGCAGCTTATGGGCTCGCAGATGAGTATTTTGCTTATTTTGTCGCCGTCCAATATCACGCGGATGATTTCCTGCTGGTAGCCTGGCACAATGTCAATCGTGTCGCCCTTTGCTCGGAAAATGCCTGGCTTGAGGTCGATTTCATTTCTCTCATACTGGATGGCAATGAGAGAGGAAAGCAAAGCGGAGCGGTCAATGGTTTCACCCTTTCGGATGTCCACCGACATGTCCATCCATTCTTTTGGCGAGCCTAACCCGTAGATGCAGGAAACAGTGGAAACGATGATGGCAGGGCCTGGTGAAAGAAGATAGGCTGTGGACTGCAGCCTCAGGCGCTCGATTTTCTCGTTTATCTGCGCATCTTTCTCGATGTAGGTATCAGATGCAGGGATGTAGCTTTCAGGCTGATAGTAGTCGTAGTAGGAAACAAAGTAGCCCACCTTGTTTTTCGGAAAGAACTGGCGGAACTCGGCATAAAGCTGCGCTGCCAATGTTTTGTTGTGGGATATCACGAGCGCGGTGCGCCCTGTGCGCGCCACCAAGTTTGCGATGGCAAATGTCTTGCCGCTGCCAGTCACGCCCAGAAGCGTCTGCTTGCCCCCCTTCTTGACGCCTCGAGTGAGCGCGTCCACTGCCTCTGGCTGGTCGCCGGAAAGGGAGAAAGGGGAAACTAGCTTGTATTCCATCATATGATGTTGAACCGCCCTTGTTTTTATAATGGTTATTCCCCCAAATGGCGTGTGGAGAGGATGATTTCTATGTCCGAAGGAAAAATGCACATGCTTACGCCTGGACCTGTGGCGCTTGTTGATTCAATCAGGCTTGCCCAGAGCAAGGAAATGATATACCACCGCGGGCCTGAAATCAAGGTGCTGGTGGGCGACATTGTTGCTGCAATGAAGAAGGACTTCAACGCAGACCACATCTTTTTGGTGACAGGCTCAGGCACTGCGGGGCTTGAGATGGGCCTCGCATGCTTAACGAAGCCTACTGACAAGGTACTGGTGCTCACAAACGGCACATTCGGCGACAAGCTTGCCTCGTGCGCGAAAATCTACTGCGCAAACACCCAGGTAGAGAAAATGCCGCTGGGCAAGGGATGGAACCTGGAGAGGGCAAAGGCGGCGATTGACGGCTCGGGCGCGCAAATATTCGGCATGGTTTACAATGAAACGAGCACAGGCGTGCTCAATGACGCGCGCGAGATTTGCAAGTATGCGAAAAGCAAGGGCATGGTCACAATATTGGACGCGGTGTCTGCATGGGCATCTGCGCCACTTGACATCAAGGAGTTCGGAGTGGATTTCACGGCCACTGGCTCGCAAAAGGCGATTGGTGCTGCACCAGGCATGGCGATTGTCGCCTGCACGAATGAAGCATTGAAGCTCGCAGAGAGCATTCCCGCGCGCACATTCTACTTGGACATGAAGAAGTACAAGAAGGACATGGACACTTTCCAGACGCCAACTACTCCTGCGGTGTCAGTCATGTATTCCATGAAAGCGGCGATTGACTACATCAACGAGCGAGGGGGCTTTGATGTGCACCGCGCAAAGCATGCAGCAGCAGCGGAAAGGTCGCGCGCATTTGTGAAGTCCATTGGCTTTGAAGTTTATGCCGAGCCTGGCTTTTACTCGCCTTCCATCACAGGCTTCATAATGGAGGATGCGGACGGCTTCAGGAAGCGCCTGCGCGAGAAGTACAATCTTGTGACCGCGCGCGACTTTGGCGACCTGAAAGGAAAGTTTTTCAGGATTTGCCACCTTGGCAACTTTGACGACGCGCACCTTGATTATGCATTTGCAGCGATAAAGAAGGAATTGGGAAAGTAAGCAATGGTTGTGAGAACATGAAAATCCAGAAGAGGCGCGCTCTTCTGTCTTTTCACTCGCAAATGAGAAATGGAGGTAGTTGCACGTGAAAATTGTGATTGCGGAAGTTATGGAGCCTGAAGTTGTAGCCGAGATTTCAAAGCTTGGCGAAACCATTGTGACCCCGAATGACTTGCTGGCGGTGCTTCCCACTGCGGAGGCTCTTGTCGTGCGCAGCAGCACGCAAGTCAATGCCGCCTTGCTTGAAAAGGCGCCGCTGCTCAAGGTGGTGGCGCGCGCAGGCGTGGGGCTGGACAATGTGGACAAGGAGGCGTGCGCCAAGCGAGGCATCAAGGTGGTGAACACGCCGGGCGCATCCACCAACTCTGTTTCCGAGCTTGCGCTTGCCATGATGTTTGCCATTGCCAGGAAAATCCCGAAGGCGGATGAGAGCATGAAAAACAAGACGTGGATAAAAAAGGAGCTTACTGGCACCGAGCTCATGGACAAGACGCTTGGCATTGTGGGGCTGGGGCGCATCGGCTCCTCGCTTGCCATCAAGGCGCAGGCGCTTGGCATGAGGGTGCTTTACTACGATCCAAAACATGACGGAACTGCGGCAGGCAAGAAAGTTTCGCTTGAGGAGATTTTCCTAAGCTCCGACTATATTTCCCTCCATGTGCCGCTTGTGCCTGAAACCCGCGGGCTGATAAACGCGGCAGTCATTGCAAAGATGAAAAAGAACGCCGTGATTGTGAATACCGCGCGAGGCGGGCTGGTGGACGAGGAGGCGCTGTATCTTGCGCTCAAGGAGAAAAAGATAAAGGGCGCTGCGCTGGACGTCTATCCGCAGGAGCCTTACAACGGCAAGCTGTGCGAGCTTGACAACGTGGTGCTCACGCCGCACGTCGGAGGCAGCACAAAAGAGGCGCAGGCAAGGATTGGGCAGGAACTGGTCGCGAAGCTTCGCGAGGAGTTGGGATGAATGCTTTCATTGAAACTTATCCGCGAAAACCCCGCAATTCTCGAGGAGTCGCTCTCTCGCAGGAATGCGGATACCGCGCCTGCTGCTGAGCTCATGGCCCTTGACAAGAAATGGCGCGCAATAAAGAACGAGGCGGACAACCTCAAGGCAGAGAGGAATAATGCTTCCATGAAAATATCCGAGGCTAAGAAGAAGGGAGAAGACGTTGGCGCAATACTTGCCACCACGAAAAAGCTCGCAGCAGACATTTCCGCTGCTGATGAAAAGGCAGATGCGCTTGAGGCGCAGATGAGCAATATACTCCTCACAGTGGCAAATATTCCTGACAAGACAGTGCCGAACGGCAAGGGCGAGGAGGAAAACCTTGAAGTGCGCAAGTGGGGCGAGCCCAAGCTCACAAGCAAGGATGCCAAGCCCCACTATGAAGTGGCAGGCGAGAGGCTGATTGATTTTGAAAGGGGCGTGAAGCTTGCAGGGCACCGCTTTGTCATACTTCGCAATCTTGCGGCGCGCCTGGAGCGCTCGCTCATCAATTTCATGCTGGATGTTCAGGCAATGAACGGCTACACCGAAGTGCTGCCGCCATTCCTGGTGAACAGCAAGACCATGATGGGCACAGGGCAGCTGCCAAAGTTCGCCGAGGAGCTTTACAAGATTGAGAATGAGGATCTTTGGCTCATACCGACAGCTGAAGTGCCTGTCACCAACATGTTTTCCGGCGAAACGCTCAAAGAAGAGCAGCTTCCCCTGAGCTTTTGCGCGTACACGCCGTGCTTCAGGCGCGAGGCAGGCTCATACCAGAAGGACATCAAGGGCATAATGCGCCAGCACCAGTTCGACAAAGTGGAGCTTGTGAAATTCACCAAGCCTGAGGAGTCGTTCAAGCACCTTGAGAGGCTCACAAAGGACGCGGAGTCCGTGCTTCAGAAGCTGGGGCTTCCCTACCGCGTGATTGAGCTTTGCACCGGCGACCTGGGCTTTTCCGCTGCAAAGACATATGACATTGAAGTGTGGCTGCCCTCGCAGGACAAGTACCGCGAGATTTCCTCATGCTCGAACTGCACTGACTTCCAGGCAAGGCGCGCGAACATCCGCTTCTGGCGCGCAGGAAAGCCCGAGTTCGTGCACACGCTCAACGGCAGCGGGCTTGCCGTCGGGCGCACCATGATTGCCATCATGGAAAACTACCAAGATGAGAACGGGTTTGAAGTGCCAAAAGCGCTGCGGGACTACATGCGCTGCGATAGAGTAGATTTCTAGGCTTTTGCAGCCGTCTTTTCAATTTTTTCTTTTACCTCAGCTAAGAACTTGCCGTTGCCCTCAAGCAATGCCTCGAATACGTCCTCAGGGTCGCCCAATGAAAAGCCCGTGCCCTCAAGCTTCTTTCTCAAAATTTCCATGCCTTGCTGCTTTGCAGACAGCTTTTTCTCGCGCGAGAGCTTGATTTGCGCGATTCTCTCTTTCAGGTTTTCAGAGTTCATGCCGTTTTCCACAAATACGTTCTCGCCCAAGTGCGGCAGGGCAAGGTCGGCAGTGCCAAGCCCTTTTGCAAGCGTGCCTTTCACCACGATTTTTATGAGGGGCAAGGGCGCGCCCTTGGGCGCAGCTGCATGCAGGCGCTGCGCCTCCTTTTCCACAGCAGCGCGGATTTCCTCGGGCTTTGCAGCGTCGAATATGAGAATGGAGTGGAAGAGCTGGCGGGAAACGACTGGCTTGAATTCGTGCTTGCGCGCGCCAGTATCGTACAATAGCCATCCTCTCTGGCCCACCTCGTCCTTGCGCATCTGAGTCACCACGGTGCTGCCGGGGTTGAGCACCTTGCCGGTGAGGGCGGGCTGATGCACGTGCCCGCACAAGTACAAGTCATAACCCGCGGGCAAGTCATCAAACGTAATGTAAGTGTCATTTCCGGAGACGTCAAACTCCTGGAAGGATTGGTGGAGAACGAAGATGTTGAATGCGCCTGAGACGGGCTTGCAGGCAATTGACGTTAGCGCTGCCTTGGCAAGGTCTTCAGGCACGCTGCCCATGCCAGAGAGCGCGACTTTCTCGCCTGCGTGCTCATGAAGCACTGTTTTGTTGTGGAAATTGACCAATAAGCCTGCCTGGGCAAGAAGCTCAGTGGGGTGCACAAATCCCTTGGCGCGCCTGTCATGGTTGCCATGTATTGCGTAAATAGGAGTGCCCGATATGCCGCGCGAATGGAAGATGGCAAGCGCCTCGCACAAAATAGTTGTGACCTCTGCAAGCGTTTCCATGCGGGGAAGTGAGGTGTCGAAGTTGTCCCCGCCTAAAATGAGCAGGTCTGCCTCGCGCGCTGCCGAGAGGATGGCTTCCCTGCCCTGCTTGTGCGCGTCTTCTTCAAAGCGGCGGTAGCCAAAGTGTGTGTCCGTAACAAATGCAACACGCATATACGCATTTGGGCATGAAAGCTTTATAAAAAGAGAAATCCATTACCCATACATGGTCGACAGGCTGATATTCGCCGGCGTGATGATAATCGCCGTGGTTGTCGTGGTTTACTTCCTTTCCCGCTAGTTCTTTCCCCCTACCCCACAGCAAAGTTTATAAATTCTTCTATAAATAACGAGATAACAACTTTTTAAAACTTAACTATCAGCGATTGCAGTGGATATAGAGGTGGATGGATGGCTATAGAGAAGTGCCCAGAATGCGGAAGCGCACGGCTTACGCGCGACTATGAAAAGGGCGAGATAGTATGCTCTAATTGCGGCTTGATAATTGCCGAGAACCTAGAGGACCCGAGGCCTGAATGGCGCGCGTTTGACGCCGAGCAGCGCGAGAAGCGCGCCCGCGGAGGCGCCCCCATCAAGTACATGAGGCCAAACAAGGGGCTTGTTACAGAGATTGACCAATACAACCGCGACATCCGCGGCGCAAAGATTTCACCCAAGAAGCAGGCGCAGCTCTACCGCATGAGGAAGTGGCACAAGAGGGCATCAATTGCGTCTTCAATGGAGAGGAACCTTGCCATTGCGCTTTCCGAGCTTGACAGGATTGCATCTTACTTGGGCTTGCCGGACTCCATTCGCGAGTCTGCAGCATTGCTTTACAGGAAGTGCATCAAGGCTGAGCTCATACGCGGAAGGCTTATCGAGTCGGTGGTGTCCGCCGTCATCTATGCAACATGCAGGATGCAGGGCATTCCCCGCACGCTTGACGAAATCTCTCGCGTTTCAGGCATTGAGAAGAAGGAAATCGGCAGGGCGTACCGCTTTGTCAGGCGCGAGCTTGACATCGACGTTCCTCTGACCGACCCGGCGCACTATGTGCCCAAGTTCACGGCAGCATTGAAGCTGTCAGGGCACGTGCAGGAGCGCGCAATTTCGCTTTTGAAGAAAGCAATCGCGAAGGGGCTCATCTCAGGCCGCGGACCCACAGGCGTGGCAGCAGCAGCCGTGTACATCGCATCTGCAATGTACGGCGAGAGGCGCACGCAGAAGGAAGTGGCTGATGTCGCTGGTGTCACAGAAGTGACAATCAGGAACCGCTACCGCGAGCTCAAGAAGGAACTCAACCTGAAGGTAACCCTGTAAAGTTGCCTTTCTTTTTTATTTTTCCAGTTTTTTCTTTATTTTTTGTTTTTCCCTTAGTCTTTTTTCAGATTTTTGAATTCATTCAGCCCCAGCGCAGCTTCAGTGGGAAGATTGCCTGTGAAGCGCATGCCCTTCAGGATGCCAAGCGCAATTTCGTCCGTGTCCCTTGCCTTGTAATTGAGCGGCTTCATCCTTCGTTCAAGCGCGGCGATGTGCCCCGCCTAAATCCGGTTAAGCGTTATTTGTTTCTTCATGCAAAGCACCTCATTGATAATTTTCCACGCCTAGCCTTGCACGTACTTTTCCAGGTAGGGCGCCGCGTCAGCCCTAAGTTGCTCGAATTCCATTATTCTTGCTGGTAGACGCGAATGGTCTGGCAGTTCTGACAGCCCAATCTCAAGCCGGTCTAGCTTGAGAATAATATCCAGGATTTTGTCTTCATCCGCCCCGCTCGCTTCCTGAAAGGCTTCATCGAGGGACGTTGAAAGCCTGCTTGCCTTCTCTGCCAGCTGGACATTGCTCGCTATCGGTTCAGCCTGCTCCGAGCCGGCGCGCGCAAGCACTTCAGACTGTATCCTTTTCAGCGCATCCATGTCGCTTGGCAGCGATGCACCCTGTTCCGCGCGCGAAGTGATGAGAGACAACTGAATTGCCTCAGCGGAAAGCACCTCGTGGCTGAAAATTTCCTTCGCAAGCGCGAGCACTTCCTTGCTGGCTTGCGCAGGCGCAACTGCCTGCGCTGCATCGCCGTATGGCACGCCATGCTTTTCCAGGAGGGGAATCAGCTTGCGCTCCAAGTCATAAAATTCCTGCACGTACTCGGGGCTTGCCTGCTTATTTTCATCGCTGGAATACGGATTGAAAATCGCGACAAGCTGGTGGGGCGCAACCGTCATGTCTCCAATCAGCTTGGTTTTCTCAGACGCGGAAAGAAGTTCCTTGATTTTTGCATTGAGCTGCGCAACTGACATCGTTTCCTGCGCCGTCTCGGAAGCTTTGCCAACTTTCAGCGGGGCGTAATCAACCTCGTAGATTTCCAAATATGTCGATGCCTCTGTCTGGTTAGCAAGGAATCTCTCGATCAGCCCCGGCATCTCGGACTTCTGGACATTGCCCCAAAGCTGGGTTTTCAGGCTATCCACTCTTTGGCGAATGTTGCGCATTTTTTCATCGTTAATATTGTCGCCGCTCTCGAGCAATGCGACCGTAAGCGCTTGGCGGAGTTCGTCGGCCTTGTTCATCAATGCCTGCGGGCTGATGGCGGGCTCGGCCTGCGCGCTTGCTCCGTCGCTCTGCTGGGCGTATTCCCCCCCGTATTTCTTCAGGTAAGGCATTGCAGCATTCAGTATGGACATGAACGATTTTTGTTCCGAAGCGGGCTTTTCATGGTATAGCCTCGCGCTCAAGCTGTCCTTCAGCGTATTGAGCCGCGCAAGCAGGTTACCAAGCTCAAGGTAGTCCTGTTCGTCGCACGAGGCAAACGCCTTGGCCAGGGCAGGATGAAGCGCCAGCACGTTTGATGCGAGCTGCCCGGCGGTCATCTGCTCTGAAACCTGCGCGCCAGACATGCGCAGAATCATGTCTTTTTCGCCGGACGTAAGCCCGTCAAGCGCAAGGGCGCGGTTGGCAGCTGCGTTTATCTTCATCTTCGCCTCGCACTCTTTCAGCAGCTTTTCCAGCATGCGCATGTATTCAGGGTGCAGCCCGTTGCGCTGCAGGCTGGTTTTGTAGGATTCAAGCTCTGTTTCGTTCCCGCCCGCTATTGCCTTGGCTGCAAGCACTGCGTCAATCCGCGCGATAAGCGCCTTGTTCTCGGGCTTTTCGGCGCTGTTGACTGCCCGCCCAAGCTGCTTGTTTTCGCTGAATTCCAAATATGCGTCGGAAAGGCGGTCTTGCACCCAGTCGGATGCCAGCCTGCCGCGCATCGCGAAGGTGCGCTCGACGCGCTCCAGAGTATCAAACTCAAGATATTTGGCATTTTCCGATGAAAGCAGCACCTTGAATGCGGAATTCACGTCGACCATGGCTTGCCGCGCAGCCGCCTTTTGCTCCATCTTCTCAAGCGCCTGCCTTGCAGAGAGGAGCCTCACGCCCATTTTTATGTCGGATTTCAGTTCTTCCATTTCGGTGCGCTCGCTGACCATCAGCTTCCCGCTCTTGAGAAGCGCATTGCACCTGTCAAGGAGGGAAGCGCTTGTATTTTTCTGATCCGCCCTTTCCGCCACTGCCGTCTTGATTTGAGCTACGCGGGCTGCATAGTCGCGCAGGTTTGAAACAGAGTAACCGCTTGCATTGAGCTGCACCAGGCCCAGGAAGCTGGATTCTTCGCGTGTAAGAAGGCCGCTGTTCTTGAGCCCCTGGATGTCTTTTTCCAGCGCCGCCCAGGAGTTTTCCAACTCCTGATTTTGGCTTGTTTTTGTATCATCAATGTGGCCTTGGAACTGGCTCCTTTGCTGCTGCGGCTTCTTGCCCAATTTCGCGCGGTCGACAAGCTCTTTCGCGCGCAGCCAGTCCTGGGGGTGCTTCTCCACCTTCTTGCCGCTGCTTTTGGCGGCATCGAATTCCCTTTTCAGGCCTTCAAGCGCGCGCTCGTCATCGTATGAGGCTTTCTTGCACAGGGTTGCGAACTGCGCTGGGTCGCAGACCATGCTCCGGACGTATTGCATTGCCGATTCCCAGTTGCCATATGAAGAATAGCTGGATGATGCGCCCTGGTCGGGCGTTGGGGCGTTGAGCATGAGTTTCAGCTTGCCTTTGAGCTGGAACCATCCGTCGTCCGCAAAGCCCCCCCTTTGCACGATTTGGCTTATGTCCTTTACATCGTCATTCGGCAGGCCCTTGCGCGCCCTTTCCGCGAACAGATTCTTGATATAGGTCTTGCATTCCTCCTTGGCATCCATTGCCTTGGAGTGTTTTGACTTGAAAGCCCGGCTCATTAATTCACCACAAACCCGTTTTCTGCCACGAACGATTTAAAAGGCATGCGCCGGCAGCAGAACATGGAAAAAAGAAAGAAGCCAGCTAAAAGCGCACTTTCTCAACTGCGCCGACCGCTTCCAGAGCATCCCTCTTGACCCTGTAGTCGCGGTAGAGGAAGAAGTAGCAGATGCCGAAGATGAACCACACTGCCGCGAAGTTCCTGCCCTCCACGTGCAATGTCGCAACAAGATAGAAGATGGCAAGGCAGGCGATTGCGCCAAATACCGTGATGAGGGGCAGCTGCGCGTTGCCCACCTTGATGTTGAAGGGCACCTTGAACGGGCGGACAAGGTGGGGCTCGGCAAAGCGCAGCTTGAGAAGCGAGAAGTTCGTCACTGTGTAGGCAGTAAGCGCGCCGAATGCATAAAGCTCGCCCAGGAAAATCATGTCGCCAGTGTAGGCTAGCGCCATGGCGATTATGGAGAATATTATTATGGTGAGCCAGGGCGTGTGGTATTTGGGGTGCACCCAATTTATCCTGCGCGCCATCATGTCCGCGCTGCTCATGAAGTATGCCACGCGCGACACGCCTATGATGCCTGTGTTTGCCGACACGAAGCAGACAAGGAAGCCTGCAAGCGCCACCACTGGCACAATGACATTGGCAAAAGGCAGCGCCTTTGCAATGGGCACCAGAGGGCTGCTCATGTTGTCAGCAAGCGTCTGGGGCGTGACAATGCCCAATGCCATGACGGAAAGCAGCATGGCAAAGAAAAGCACGAAGAAGATCGCCATGAGCGTGGCGCGCGGTATCACCTTCTCGGGGTTGCGCGTCTCCTCTGCGCCCTGCGAGATGCTCTCGATGCCCACAAAGGCAACAATGGCTAGCGTGATGGAGTATAGGAAGCTGTCCATTCCTGGGTCTACGTCAATTGGCGTCAAGCCCGTGAGGAAGCGGTCAAGGGAAAAGGCGGATGTGAAGCCCAGGTCCACAACAACTATCAGGATGATGATGACCACCACGGTGAGCGCGGAGTTCAAGAAGGAGGATTCGCGGATGCCGAGAAGGTTCACAACCAAAAGCACGAAGATGATGAACGCTGCCGCAGCAGGGATGTGAAGCGCAGGGATGAAAAAGGAAAGATAGCCGGCTGACGCCACTGCGAAGAGAGAGATGTCAATTGTGTAGTCAAGCAGCAGCCCCCAGCCTGCGATGAAGCCCACAAGCGGGGAGAATGCGCGCTTGCCAAAGGAGGAGGAGCCGCCTGACAATGGAATGGCAGAGCCAAGCTCTGCATAGGACAGGCCGGATGTGACATACACTATGGCAGCAATCATTATGGCAAGCGGCATGAGGCCGTGCGCATATGCTGCAATCAACCCCAAAGCAAGGAAAATATCCGCGCCAACGTCTGCAAACCCCATGGAAAAGCTGCCAAGCAGCCCTAGCTCTTTCTTAAGCGGGCTGGGGCGGGGGGTTAGTTCCATTGTGTTGCCTCAATAATTTCAATCAGCCCGATTATTTTTTGCTCTCAAGATACAAGTAAGCTGAATATGCAGCCGACACTGCCTCGCCTGCGCTTATTATCGCCTGCTTGAAGCGCGTGTCTGTCACGTCGCCTGCAGCGAAAAAGCCAGGCACATTGGTTTCTGCGTTCCTGTTGATTTTCACATGCCCCTTTGCGTCTATTTCTGCGCCTGCTTCCTTTGCCAGTTGCGAAAGCGGCAGGTGCCCGACTGCAACAAAAACAGCGTCAACCGGGAGCTTGTCGCTCCCATTGTGCGGCTCGTCCAAAAGCACGCCTGTGACTTTTTTCTCCCCGTAAATTTCGGTGACGTTGGTATTGTAGATAATCTCTATTTTGGGGTGGCTGGTGACTTGATTGTAGTTCACAGGCTCTGCGCGGATCTTGTCCCCGCGGTAGATTATGTACACTTTGCTTGCAAACTGGGTGAGCATCAGGGCGTCTTTCACCGCCGAGTCAGCCCCGCCTATCACCGCGACCTGCTTCTCCTTGTAGAATGAGCCGTCGCAAAGCGCGCAGTAGTGCACGCCCTTGTTGGCGAATTCCTTCTCGCCTTTTGCCCCGAGCTTTCTCCATTCCGTGCCGGTTGCATAAATGATGGCTTTTGAGGAGTAAGCGCCGGCATCTGACTCAACTGCAAATATGCCGTCCGCGCTGCGGGATATTTTGCCCACTTTGCCGTCTTTTATTTCCACGTTGGAATATGCGCGTGCGTGCGCCTCGAGCTTGTCCGCAAGCTCCATGCCGGTAAGGGATATGAAGCCAGGGTAGTTTTCCACGATGTGGGTGAGCGTGATGGTGCCTCCGCGCATTTCGCCAAGCACCAGCGTTTTCATGCCCAGCCGTCCTGCATACATTGCGCCAGCCAAGCCGGCGCAGCCAGACCCCACCACTATAATGTCGTATATCATATTATCACGTGAAGGATAATTGCCATAGCAACCCTTTTTAGCCTATTCTCGCCATCTTCCGTCATGAGATGCCCGTACTGCTCGCACAGTGAAAGCGACGTTGTGGACAGCCGCGACACCGACGACTACAGGATAAGGCGCCGCCGCGAGTGCGCGAAATGCAAGCGCAGGTTCACGACTTACGAGGAAGTGGACAAGGAAGACATCTTCGTGATAAAAAAGGATGGCAGGCGCGAGAAGTTCGACAGGCACAAGCTCATGTCAGGGCTGGAAAGGTCGTGCGAAAAGCGCCCGGTTTCGCGCGAGCAGATTGAGGAGATGGCAAACTGGGTGGAAGGCAAGCTTAGAAAGAGCGGGAAAAAGGAAATCGCAACTGATGCGATTGGCGAGCTTGTGATGGAGCGCCTGCGGAAAGTGGACGACGTTGCATACATACGCTTCGCATCCGTTTACCGCTCGTTCACGGACATTGACTCGTTCGAGGACGCACTGCGCAAGCTCAAGAGGAAAAAATAGGCGAGTGATGAATATGAAACCAATCGAGGGCAGGCTTCAGACATCAGAGCACATACTTGCAAAGATATTGGAAACCAGGATTGGCGATATCACAGTAGGCATCTCAAAGTTCAAGGAAGACTCGGGCTTGCTGGAAATCGGCTCAACCGCCGACTTGCGGGCGCTGAATATCAGCGAGATTGAAGGTGATGTCAACAACATCATAATCAAGGGTTTATCCGTGAACAAGCCTGTGATGGATCGGGAAGCAGCTGAAAAGGTGGCTGATTTGAGGAAAGTCCCGTCATCTGTCAAATCCGTAACCATAATCGACATCGCAGGATTTGACACAAGGCCATGCAGGGACCCCCATGTGAACAATACAAGCGAGATAGGGCGTTTCAAGATCCTTGGCGTGGAAAAGGTTGGTGCTGATAGATATAGATTTGTTTTTCAAGTTGAATGAATAAGTTTTGAAAGAAAAACGAAAATAGGTGAAAGCCGAATCGGATGGAATTTTGGGGGAATGGCAATATGAAAACTTATCTTCAGGTCGCGCTGTTCTTCGCGCTCACGCAGATAATAGGCATTTACGCCGGCGTGGTGCTCATACAGGGCGCGATTGCAAACGAGGATTTGCTCGCCCTGTCGGTCGCGCCCATGCCAACTGCCAACGACCCGATGAATGCGCTGTTTTTCCTGGTGTACATACTTTTCGGCGCAGTGATGATAATCCTTGTCGCGCGCTACTACAAGGGAATGATAATGTTCCAGCTGCTCGAGTCGCTCGTGATATTCTCCGCCTCAAGCATCGTGTTCTTCGCATTTGCCCTGTTCCCGCTGAACATGGGGCTTGAAGAGGCTCTCTTATTCGGGGGCATATTGGGGCTTGCGCTTGCAGCTGCAAAATTTGTCTGGGTGCAGGCAAAGAATGCCGCTGCGATAATCTCCAGCGCAGGCGTGGGGGCGATATTCGGCTTTTCTTTGGGCTTCCTGCCAGCCGTGCTTTTCACCATACTTCTCTCGATATACGATTACATCGCGGTTTTCAAGACAAGGCACATGGTGGAGATGGCGCGCGAGCTTTCCACGCGCCAGCTTTCCTTTGCAGTGACTGCGAAAGAGGTGCCTGCTAGGAAGCAGGATGAGAAAATAGAAGTTTATGTCGAGCGCGCGAACAAGGAGGGCGACAGGCTGGACCTTGGCACAGGCGATTTGTCAGTGCCTGCCATGGTGGCAGTGTCTGCTTACACGCTTGGCCCCAATGGATTGATTTATTCCTTCGCAGTTGCTGCAGGCTCCACAATCGCGCTTTACATGCTTCTGAAATTCGTCTCTAAAGAGAGGGTGTTCCTTCCCGCGCTCCCGCCGATTTGCCTCGGAGGCATGCTTGGGCTGCTTTTGGTAAAACTATTAGGATTCTAGATTCAGAAGAAAAAATAGAAGTGAATACCCCATGGCAAAATCAAGGAATTCAAAAGATGCTTCTAGGCTCAAGGTAGTCTCGGAAGAGATTGCTAGTTTCAACAGGATTATTGATGGGCACCGGAAGCTTCTCAACGCAATAGGCGGGCTTTAGCTGCGCTTCTGCTCGTAAAACTAGCCTGATTTTTTTGTGCTGTTCTTGTTAGTTGGTTTTTTGCCATCTTTTGCAGCTTTTTCGCTTTTCTCGGCAGCGGCGTTCAGCATTTCCTCCTCGTGCTTTGCCGCATCCTTTATCTCCTGCACGAGCGCGTCGATTGCTGCGTCGTCAAACCCGTGCGCGGCTGCGCCCCCCTCCAATGTTTCATAGGCAGCCAGCCCGCAGCCTATGCAGTGGAAGCCATGCTCCAAAAGCACGGATGCTGAAACAGGGTGGTTGAGCACCAGCTCGCCGATGGGCGAGGTGCGCGAGATGACGAATGCCATGCAACAGGAATGCGCCAATGCCCTTTAAAGCTTTCCGACCAAATCTTCAATATTACGAGGTTTAGTTTGATGGACGACTATGAAACAATGCTTGACAGGGCGCGCGCGGCGCTGCCCGAGAAAACGCTCGCTTTTGAGAGATTTGAGACTCCGCAGCTGGAATCCTTCCTGCAGGGAAGCAAGACTCTTGTGAGGAATTTCGACGTCATCCTCCAGAAGATAAGAAGGCCGCCGGAGATACTTTCCAAGTACTTTTCGCGCGAGCTTGCGGTGCCCGTCACCATACAGGGCGGGAAGCTCATACTGAACGGGAAATTCTACACCAAGAACCTGCAGGACAAGCTGCAGGCGTTCGTGGATGCCGCCGTGGTGTGCAAGGAGTGCAAGAGGCCTGACACCAAGATAATCGAGAAGGACGGAGTGAAGACGCTTGTGTGCGAAGCGTGCGGGGCACGCGCGCCAGTGAGGATTTAGGTGTTTATTATGGCAATTGCTCAACCGCCGCCTGAGATAAGCTGGGTGAAGCTCCCGAACGAGGCAGAAGGCGAGATACTCGGCGTGGTAATCGGCAACGTGGGCGGAGGAAGGCTCACAGTGCAGTGCAAGGACGGCAAGGAAAGGATGTGCAGGATACCCGGCAAGATACGCCGCTTCATCTGGGTGCGCGACAACGACATCGTGATCATCAAGCCCTGGGCAATCGGCGGGGACAAGAAGGCGGACATTGTGTGGCGCTACAACAAGTACCAGGCTGAATGGCTGAGGAACAAGGGGCACATAAAGTAGGATTCGATTTCTGCCCGCCAAGCGCCTGAAATGGTTTCATCTTTCGCAATAGTTGCCACACGCATCCTTGTAAAACACATTGCCGCGGAAAGGCTCGTCGATAATCGGCGTGCGCGACCAAAAATAGTTCATGATTGCCTGCAGGTCATTTGCAACCTGCCCGCTTTCCATGTCTCCCCTCCCCTTGATGGCAACTTTCACGCCTTTGTTAATGAACTGCCTTGCAACCGCCCGGTATTCCCAGTTTCTGAGAAGCTTCTTTGGAGAAGTTATTTTTGTTTTGCAACCCTTAGGGACGTTTGCGTAATGCCTTGCAGTCCTCAGCCATTCCTCGGCACCACTCATGGACTTGGCGTTGAAAATTCCGGTCGCGCGCCCAGAGAGCATCTGCAATTTTTTCATGTCATGCTTGTGTAGCAAAAGCATTATAAAACATGTATATTTACTTATAACAACATAGGCAATAGGCATATTAACCGCGTCTTCTGTATTTTTACGATGGCAACACAAAGCAACCGCAAGCGCCCGAACCGCGAAACCAAGCAGATCAAGCGAGAAGATCCGCTGGAAGAGCAGGTATTTGACCGCGAGACGCGCTTTGCGCTCACCAAGCTTCGCCAGTCAGGGCATTTCGACTCCATGGAATACTCCATAGCCAAGGGCAAGGAGGCGATTGTCTTCCTTGCCACCACGCGCGAGGGCGGGAAGGTGGCTGTGAAAATTTATCGCATTGACACTTCCAACTTTGTCCACATGCACGACTACTTGGACGGCGACCCGCGCTTTGCCGGCACCTCGCGCCATAGGTTCGAGACGATAATCGCATGGGCGAAAAAGGAATACAGCAACCTCATGAAATTCCACGAGGCGCGCGTCATGGTGCCGCGCCCGCTGGGCTTTCTGAGGAATGTGGTGGTGATGGAATTTTTCGGCGAGGGCAACATCGCCTTTTCTCAGATTTCGCAGGTGGGAAGCGAACACCCGCAGAAGGATTATGAATTCATAATCGAGCAGATAAAGAGGATTTACCAGGCAGGGTTTGTGCATGCCGACCTGTCGGAATACAACATTCTGGTGACTGACGACGGGCTCAAGATCCTGGACTGCGCGCAGGGAGTTCTCCTCGCGCACCCGCACGCAGAGGAATTCCTGAGGCGCGACGTGGAAAACATCGCGCGCTATTTCAAGAAGCAAGGAGCGAAGGAAACCGACGCCGAGGCTGCGCTCCTGTGGATAAAGGACGGCAAGCCGATACTGCACGGCTTGGAAGCAGTCTGATTTTTCTGGGTTGCCCTAAGGGGCATAAAAAAGAAAAAAAGCAAAAGAAGCTAGTCCGTCATTTCAAATACCATTCCGCCAGTGTATTTCGCCACGAAGTTGTATACGATGGCGGTCACGGCGCCAGCCATGAAGCCGATTATTGCGAAGATTATGGGCATGGCAACCAGCATGATGCCGCCCACCAACCCTATTCCCGCGAGCCCAATTGAAGAATCGCCAGCTTCTGTTGTGAACATGCCGACCACTGCCATCAACCCGGCCCACATAATTGCATATAACAAGCCCATGATGGCATAAATCGCGCCAAGGTTGACGCCCATGGACACCACGCCCAATCTGCTCATTTTCTTTATCATCACTTTCTTAGCTGATACTGCCATCAAAATCCCTCCTGCAAATGTTAATGCGCATGTTGTTTATATTGGTTATTAAGAAGAGAGCCCCCGATGGGATTTGAACCCATGACATCCAGTTTACGAAACTGGCGCTCTACCGCTGAGCTACAGGGGCGAAAAACTTGATGTTAATAACTTTGCAAGGTTTTAAAAGCGATAAGTAGACACGCTATTTTTCCAGGCTTATTCCATTCAGCCCAAGCGCGGGCGCCAGCTTTTTCTTAAGCGCAGAAGTGGGCAGCACGAAAAACTCGCCGAAAACCGAGATTTTCGCGCTTATCAGGTGCCCGCCATGCACTTTGAAGGAAGAGTCGGACATGGAAACGTGCGCGTGCAGCCCTTCCTCGTTTATGTTTCCAATGCAGGAAAGAAGTTCGTAGCTTTTGCCTGCAAAGCGCCTTGTTTTCCATTTTTTCGCGCGCGGGCCGTAATAGGCGAGCTCCACGCCGGTTATGGCGCCGATGCCCCATACCTGCGCGCCCTTTATGCTTTTTTTCTTCGCCCATGCGCTGATGGCGGACTTGACCTCTTCGCCGCGGCTGAGCATGAGCCAGTAGCCTGATTTTTCCTTGCGGGACTGCATAGGGACCAACACAATGGCTTCCCGTGATAAATATAAAAATGATGAAGTCGTATTTTGACCATGGAAAGCGAACTTTTCAGGCAGCTGGACAATAGATGGAAAGCCACGATGAAAATCCTGCTCGGCGAGGAAGTCGGCAGCATGAAGGAATATGAGGCTTGGCTGCTGGGAAGGAACCGGCCCATGGTGAATAGGAAATCAAGCGTTTCCGGGAAAGAAGTCTCTTTTGTCCTGCCGGATTACCCGCAATCACGGATACTTTCGCTTGATGAGATTGACTTCAGCCAGAAATTCGCCCCGCTTTCCATAAACGACGTGAAGGACATTGACTCCATAGCTGCCGCTGTGAAGGAAAGGGCGTATTACACGGGAAACATCAACCTGGGAAACTCGAAATTCATCGAAGGCAGCACGGACGTTATAGAGAGCTTTTATGTCTACGAATCAGGCCAGGTGAGTTTCTCGAAATACATTGCCTATGGCTACAATCTGGAATATTCCGAGTGCGTCTTTGGCGCAATGAACTATGGGAACAGCAGCTTCTGCACGCAGATAAGCAACGCCATCAAGATGGTGCGCTCCATGGAGCTGTACAGCTGCGCCAACTGCCAGGATTCGTATTACTCCCACCGCCTGTTCAACTGCCGGGACTCCATGTTCTGCTTCAACCTCAGGAACGCATCGCATGCAATTGGGAATTTGAAATTGCCTCCTGACAAGTACATGGCGCTGAAAAAGAAGCTTGTTTCCGAAATGGCTGCGGAACTCAAGAAAAACAAGTCTTTGCCCAGCCTTATTGACGTTGTCGGCGACACTGCGCCAGACCCGGCAATAGTCGCCGAGATGAAAGGCAAGTACAGGAAGCCCAAGGAGCCGCCGGTGAGCCGCGCTCCGATTGAAAAGGCATTCCAAAGCACAACAGGAATTATATTTGGCAAGCCTTTGGCAGGCGTTGAGAAATACGGGAAATGGCTTTCAGGGCATATCAGGGAAACCCGCAAGGGCGTGTCTGTGCTCAGCGGCGAGGCAATGGTGGTCGCAGACCATGCGCAATATTTCAGGTACCCGAAGAAAAGGCTGGTGGGCGAGCAGGAATCGCTGTTCCTGGGCGCGGAGCTGGCTCTTGCTGAAAATGATTTGGAAGGGCTGGGCTTCAGGAATGTTGGCGCAAGGATAGGGAAAATCGCATTTTTCCACCCGGGCTACGAAGAGGGCAAGCTTTCCAACAACATCGAGAGCATAATGAACGTGGATGCTGTGAACTCGTTCAGGAGCGTGCTGAACCTGCAGAGCAAGAACTGCGCCTACAACTACTATGTGCTTGAGGGCGAGTCCATTTTCGGGTGCAATTCCATCAGGAAGTCGGCATTCCTTGCCAATTGCTACAATTCGGCGAGGATGAACAGGTGCTTTGAGGTGGATTCCTCGCGCGACTGCTCGGATGCATATTTCTGCCAGAACTGCGAGAACGTGCAGGGCGCCATGTTTTCGTTCAACCAGAAGAACAGGAGGAACATCATCGGAAACGCAGAATACTCCAAGGAAGAATACGCGAAAATCAAGGGCGCGCTTTGCGCGCAGATGTCAGGCGAGCTTGAGAAAACGCACGCGCTTAGGCACAGCATATTCACGATCGGGAAGGACTGAAAAGGGGAAACCGCCGACGAGGAGAGCGACGCCGACCCTCTTTTTGCCCTGCAAAAAGGGGCGCCTTTTTCCGAAGGAAAAAGTGCGAGACGGCGCGATTTTGGCGCGAAAGCGCCAAAACGAGAAGGCGCGAAGCTAAGGATAGAAAATGGAGCGCCGACGAGGGGCGGCACGACAATTGGACATGTTCAGTGAGCTTTACGTTGGTAAAAGCTCAGTCAATACTCGTGATACCGTCCAGACATAAGCCTCTCGTGGGGTGGGTCTTTGGTATTTGGCATTACAAACTGCCAATCCAGAGTTTCCGCGTCATTCTCAACTGCTGATGCAAATTTGGTATCAAAGGTATGCTTGTCGAGCGTCTTAAAATGCTCAAACCAGTCCATAAATAACTTCATAAATCGCGTCTTTTCTTCAAGCTCGCCTTTCTCATAGCCAAGTTCGCGTTCGGTCTTTTCTGGCTTCTTTGGCTTGCTTCCGAATAGAGAACCAATCATAGAGAATAGCCCTTCTCCGTTGGGAGCTGTCTCATTTTTGAGGTCTTCAATATCCGCTACAAGCAATGCTCGCTCTTCAACAATCGCGCTATATTTCTCCATGAGTTTCTTCCTTGTTTTCGCCTTTCCTTCCTCATACCCCTTTGTGGAATTATCCATGTTCCCACCTCACCAAAGCCAACTCATCACAAGGTAAGTCATAGAGCTTTTTGGTGGGATTGCCTTATTATTCTTTGCCTAACGGCGTAAAACATGCTCGCGATTGCTATATTATACCGATTAGACTAGCCTCTCCGTATAAAAGTAGTCATCGCGCCATCGTAGATATGCCATGGACAGCGCGCAAATATTCTCTAAAGCATTTGTGCGAACAGAACGCTACACTGCCCAAAGGTAGTGTTGGAGAAATCGTCTTCCTACAAGAATGACACAACTTGCCAGTCATCGCATCACTTGACCCCCATCTTCTTCATCTTTGCGTGGATACCTCTCTCGATTGAGAGCAGGTCAGGAAGATTACCACTTACTCTACGCTGCTTGCTGGAACCGAAGTCATCCCCCATAGTGAAATCAAACTTCAATTTTGTTCTGGTTGGATTTTTGATGTCTAATCTCGGAGTAGTGATAAGCTTCGTTGTTGGGGTTGATATCAAGTCTTGACGCAAATTCATCCGCAAATCCTGACGCATATCTGTTCGCAGAGGTGTTATCAAATCAATCTTCAAATCTTGACGCATTTCTTGTTTCAAGTCTTGCTTCACACTTTCACGAAGTCCTTGATGTAATTCACTTCTCTGCGAGATTTTTTGGCTATCTCTAATAGTCTGTTCAATTCTAGAGACACTGATATCATACGGCATATTAATTTCATACGCCGACACTCTAGGAAGTCTTGGCTTTATCTCAGCAAGTAGCTTTTCAGAGGTTTCCATTTTGGGAAGAGCCGACTTTTGTTTTGATGTCTTTCCAGCGGTAGAACTCTCAAAATTCCAAGCGTCTTTCAGAGCTTGCGAAACCTCTGGTTCTTTGTAGCCAGAAACTTCTTTGACTTCTGGAATTTTTATATCCATTTTCACCGAAGGCTCTGGAAACAGTTTCCTTATTCCGCGCCCACTAACTTTCACAACCGTTTCTCCAGTAAAATCAGCTATTCCCGCAACTTGCATCTGCGTCCATTCAGCAAATGTTGGTTTGATATCAGCAGCATCCTTAAAGGCATTTACAAAATCAGTTGAGCGTGAAAACTCCAAATACTCAGGGTTTCTAACCAGTTCGCCCACCATTGGAAACTTGCTTTCCATCCCAGATATAGGAACCGATGTGTACATTGGAGGTATTTCTTTTCCCTGCCGTTTGGCTAGAGCCAGTTGGAATTCTTCTTTACTAAATCCTGTTTCAGAGTGCTTTGGGTTCATTACAAATTCACCAACTCTTGGAAACAGATTTTCTTGTCCAGCCGCTGGAACACTTTTCCATCTAGGGATAGCTTCGCTCTGATATGCCCCGTATTTCGACCCCTCTTTGATTGCAGCAACAAATTCCTTTGGAGACGATTGGGTATAGAATTTTGCTGCCGCTTCTGGAGAACTATATGTCTTGGTCTGAACAAAGTTGCGGTCAATTAATTTCCAAAAACCAGTTTGCGAATACGCTTCTGTGGATGACGCAGCCTTGTTTCTAGCAATTATACCTTCTCCTATCCGTTCATAGCCTTTGATGGTTATCATCGCACCAAAAGCAGCCCCTGCACTAACTGGAACATCTCCTTCTGTTGCACTATACATAGATATCCCAGATACAGCCCCATAGAAAATTGGAGCAGATGTAGCAGATTTGACAATCAATTTGCTGCTTATACTGAATGGAAGTTTGCTCAACACAAAAGATGAAACACCTTTGATAACTGGTAAGCTCCCAACCGCATCAACTATCCCAGTAGCCCCACCAACTATATACTTCCTTCCAGTTTCAAGAGCAATCAACTCTACAGGCAATCGGAAATATCCAACTGCCCCGCCTGCTCCTTCCGATATCCGAGACCAAGTTTGCTCTGTCGAAAATGATGGAGTAGTTCCAGTTAATGATTGGGTAAATTTGATGTAGGGAGAAACACTAGGCTCTCCATACCGCAAAGCAGAACCCCAATTGTACACTGCAATATCTAATCCAGCTGCCAGTTTTGTCAGTTCGACTGCCCCAAACTCAAGAGTTCCAACTGCCGCGCCCCACATGAATGCTTTCTGCATTCCTCCTTGCGAACTTTCATTTGGCTTATTTCCAAAGAATATGCTCTTTCCTTCGCGTATCATTCCCTGATATCGAGTATCCAAATCCCCCAAAATTGACGCAGGCAGTGGAGAGCTACTTGCGGTTGATGTTGTCGCTAATTGAACTGGTGATTGACTTGCCTTCCATTGCCAAGCTTCTGCCGTAGATTTTGGATATACCCCCGTTCCTCCTGAAGTCAGAATGGTTTGATTGACTTCTATTGGTTGTGGGATACCATGAACAACCTGTTTCATTCCAAAGGAAGAGCTTGCCGTTTCTCCGATTATTACCCCTGATTGTCTAATCGCAATAGTTTCAGCAACACCAGCTGCGCCAAGAATACCGTTCTTTATACCAAATGCATTAGGAACATAAACGTCTATCATTCCTTTTGGCTTAAATGGGCTTGGAGTGTATTGAGAGGTTCCAACAGACAGCAAAGTTCCACCAAAAACGGCTTCTCCTTGATGTTCCAGTGCATCAGCTTGTTTACTACTACTTGCAACTGCCTGAGAAGCCGATGCAAATCTAGATGCATCTTCGCGAGTATTGAACTGAACTCCACCAAATTCCTGCAATTCCATCAAAGTTGATGGAGATGCTTCGCCTCCCCGAAGCTTGGATAATGCTCTAGAAACACGAGCTTGCGCACTATTCTGCATAGTTGCCGCAGTATCTAGCATGGTGCTATCAACTGCCATGTTGCCGCGAGTTTGCATGAAGTAGTCTGCATCTCTACTTCTGGCAAAAGACATGGCTTCGCTACCAACATTGTCCAACTTTTCTATTAGGGCTACTCTTTCGGTCATAGATAGATTTGCTCGAACTGCTGGAGAAGAAGCTTCTTTTTGAGGAGTTGGTGATGCTGCCTTTAGCTCTCCTTGCAGACGATTGACAAAACCTTCGCCAGCAGCAATACCCGCAGGTGTTCCAACTTGCTCTCTAGTTGCTCCGCCTGCTCTTTGGATGGCTTCCGCCCGAACATTTGATGTAGCTTCACCACTTCTGCCTGCTCCTGAATAGACATTCAATCCCAAAGCAGCGTCAGCAGCTATAACAGATTTAGAAACCCATTGAGGAAAACGCTCATTTGGCTGCCAAACATAAACGCCTTCGGCGTTCCCCGATGCATCTTTGACTAGCCCTTGTGGCTCGGCTACGATGGTTGTGGTTGTTGTCTTCTTGCCATTGCCCCCAGAACCGCTTCCACTAGAGCCTCCTCCACTGGAACTGCCTCCCCCATTAGAGCCTCCAACTTCTCCAGCGGCTCCAGTTGCCCCTCCAGCATCAGATACTCCATATACCATACAATCCCATCCAGACAGCTTATCGCCAATCCGACAATATCAGCCCGCTGCCATAACTTCAAGCAGGTAATTGGCACACATTGTAAAGGGTGAGCCATGGATTGCTGTATTCGGCTGGCGACGCTAATTCCACGAATAGAAAAGTTGCAGTAATATTTTTGGGTATGTTTTGTTGTATAAATAGACGAACAAACAAATGGATGGTTATTTGTGCGCAACTCCCCATTCGGCGCGCACCTTGGGCGTGGCATAGCGCAAAAGGTAGCCCCCCTTTTTTCGGGGCTTCTTATCCTTGCCTCTCTTCCCAACATTCACAGCATCTGCCAATCCCAATTTTGTTCTCTCACTTATGAGTTCCCTTTCGAATTGGGCAATAGCCCCAAAGATATGGAAAAGCAGCATACCTCCTGACTTGGTAGTGTCAAAATCTTGTGAGGTTGAAATAAAGCCAACCTTGTATGACTTCAACTGCTCTACAACACTCACTAGGTGTTTGAGGCTTCTTCCCAATCGGTCAAGCTTCCAAACCACAATGGCGTCATACTTCTTCTGGAATACATTCTTCATCATAAGGTCAAGCTGTGGGCGGCTGTCTGTTGCACCACTGGCGTAATCAACAAAGGTATCTACAATCTCATGTTCGTGTAGCAAACAATACTTCTTGAGTTCAGCAATCTGAATATCAGGGTGCTGGTCTCCCTTACTTACACGCGCATATAGGCAAACTTTCACAATATCACCTTGTAGTCTCACTTGGAATAGACAACGACAGCCATTTGCCGTCCCCTTGCGGAACAGATGCGGAGGCTTGGCAGCAACCACATCCTTAGTCTATTCCAAATGAGTATGAACAGAAGCCTACCTCTTTCGCTCATTGTATTGCTGAGATAGGCAGCTGGCGTTCCATGGCTGGACTGATGTCCACGTGATTTACGGATTGATTGGATGATTTTGGCAGTAGAGCCACGTTCTGGGGGCAGTCGTGGGATTGATATGCTTGCGGTAGGATACTGCATCCTCGCGCAAACTTGGCGGCTTCCCGCGCAAGCTTACGCTTGCGCGGCTTGCGTGATTTGGGTTTGCGGGGTGGCATGGCATAACCTCAATTGAGATACTTGTCCTCGGGAGCTTCTTCTTCATCATCCGTATTGGAAGCTACCATCTTCCCTTTTTTCTTGGTCTTCTTGGCTATCTTCGAGAGCCTTGCCTGTTGCCGTTGCTCCTTGGCAGTAATCTTCATATTCTCAAATTCCTTCAGCTTGGCGGCTGCGGCAGGCGATGTTTGGGTAAGAAGAATGTATTGACATTCCTTCCAAGTTCCAACAAACATACATACCGTGCCAGATACTTCGCTTAATCCTTGCTCTAGATTAGTGGCTGCAACACAGAGGGGACGGCATCCTATCTGCGTCTCTTTAGAAGTGTGGATTGTCTCGACACGATAGGCAATAACCCGTTTGATGTCAAACCTATATACCTCTTCCGAAGTGTCGGTCTGTAGCAACTGCTTCCACAATGCAAACATTCCATACTGTGCTGGAATGATTACTGCTTCTACTTGTTTTCCATTTTCGTCTTCATATTCCATATTAATCACCTCATACGTCTATCTCCACGCTGTCGGGTATCGGCTTGCCCTGTTCGGTCTTTATGAGAACAACAACCCTCTTCCCTCCACGCCAGAAGCGAGTGATGTTAATCCCCATACTGCGGAGCATTGGGTCAATTCTTTTGAGAGCGTATCCCATCTGCCAAGAACTTTCAGGAGGCAGACAGCGTCGTTCCTTCAAATACTTGTAGGCAAGCTCAGTGAAGCGTGGAACTTTTTGGATAGACACCATCAATTCAGTTGGAGTGCCTTCCCATCGGTCAGTGTCGGTCATAAGCTCTAGGATGAGCCTGTATGACAGGAAGAAGGGGCGCAGTCTCCACTTCTTCCTCTTCCAGTCTTCGCCAGCAAAATATTCGCTCTTCTTGCGTCTCTCTTCCCAATCTGTCTGTTTTGTGTTCATACATTCACCCCTTGGTTAGCCTCGTTATCACACCTGCTCTAGTTTCACTAAGTGAAACTACACCTGCGCCTAGTCGCGGCTCTAGCCGCTCTATCATTGTTCTCTACGTCTCCCTCAGAGACGCTTCCACTTACCTGACCACAGGTCGAACTTTGCCTTACCGATGGTCTGTAATGAATTACAATGGTCTATACCCGACTTACCCCATCTAGTCTTGATGTCTGCTGCACTAATACCAGTCTGCCCAGCCTCCACTAGTTCTTGGTCTAATTGGGAGATATCAGTAGATGTAGTAGTATCTGGGGCGGGGCGCACCGCGTGCGCGCCGCGCTCAATCTGCGCTACCTCACTTTTGAATTCCTGACCAGAGCGTATAGGAGGAACCGTGGAGCCGAAGGAACCGCGAGTTCCTGAGTGGTCTTCTTTACCCTCCTCCATAATTTTTCGAGTTGAAGGAAGTAGGGAAGACGCGGTTCTCGCGGTTCCACGGTTCTCATCTGATGCTAGCGTATCTACTTCATTTTTAGCAGGTCGCGGTTCGGTCTCGGCTCCACGCGGCTCCGTCTCGGCTCTGGTGGAAGCTTGCGGCTCTACATTTCCATACGAGGTTAGGTCATCAGGCTTTGACTTGGACTGTCTTGACAGCTTGACAGTTCGTCTTCGTTCGCCTTCCTTGGGATGGGTATTCTGAATAACATCATAGATTACCCCCATATCAAGCAGTCCATTATTCATTCCCTTGATGGCTGTCGTTATCTTCCCAGCTTGCTCAGGGATATCCTTTTGCGACAGGCTCAATGCACTAGCTGCCCTCCTAACTTCATTGAGAAATTCGGCAGGAGTGCCTTCCCAGTAATCGTTGTACTGTTCTAGAATGTAAATCACACACTGTCCAATGGCTGTTCCCATCACGGCTACCTCGCTGCTTGCGCCAATGTTGTAGTTGTATGCTTGCATAAACTCGTCTGGTCGGTATCCCATCGCCTGTGAGAAGGCTTCAGCCGATGTTGCAAAGTCTGCCATGCGAGGCAGATTTCCCACCAAGCTTTCTTTCACAGCAGAATGCAATGTCATCGCCTTTGCCAGTGTCTGATAAAGATAGCCTCTTGCTTTTGGCAGTAGCTTTGTCCGTTCCGCATTTAGGTCAGTTCCTGTTTTGCGAATAGATTTTGGAATGCGTTCCAATTCTATACGAAGGCTGCGGTCTAGAAAGTCAGGTGCCATTGTTGGTGTTTCCCTACTGTTCAGGGCAACGCATCTCTTGTAGTGATATATTCGGTCGTCATCATCAGAAAATAGAGTTCTCTTTTGTATTCCCTCACCCGTGGCGGCTCTGCATAGGTCGTCGCTTTCATCTTGGCTCAACCGATGGACATTATCCCAAAATGCACAGTAGTTATGGTTCAGAATTTGTGGTCTCTCTTTTCCATCCTTTGGCAAGCGGAGTGTTGGGGTTGCACTTGGGTCAAGTAGTTCTCGCAGTCCTGTCATGCTGCTTGTTTTTCCTGCGCCTTGTAATCCTTCAGGAACAAGTATTGCCTTTTCTGCATCTGGGTCAAGGGCGGCTCCAATCCACCCCTCAACAAGAACGGTATGCTTGTCAGCAATGCTCAGTGTATTCAAATACGATTTCCAATCATCAGCAGTTCCAGCTTCGGCGGTGATGTCGCGCATATGCTTGTATCTCCTGAAGAGGATTGGCGGCAAATCATCAATATACCAGCCGTTGGCATCAATTCGAATTGCCTGCCACTTCTCGTTGCACATGTCAATGTAAGTTGCCCCCCCGAACTTGGCGTAGCGGTTATACAGATGCTGCTTCTCCTTGTTCGCATACGCTTTTGCCTTGCAGAGTAGCTTGATGTTCGAGAGCCTTTCGGTGGATAGCTTTCCATCCTTGTCCTGTATCCATTGTGCAACAAGCTTCTTGAAATGCTCAGAGCCAATGGGGAATATTTCTCGGTGTCCATCATGCATCATAGCAACATACTCATCACCATACTGGTCTTCAAAGAAGGAAGTATCCTTGGGGATGACATCTACAATGGTGTCTGGTTCTTCTCCGAAGAAGCGCATCAAATCTTTCTTCTTTATGTGAAAGTAGTCTGCGCAGTCGGGGTTCATTACCAAATGCTTTGCAATGCCCTCATCATCAAAAAGTCCACTGACCCCACACTTGTTGCACGCGGTATCTCTGTTGCGTACTCCTGAGAGGAGGATTTTAGACATGGCTAACACCCTCCAAACTCTATCTTCTGAACGTCAGTCTTGAGATAGAGTATTTCTTTGTTTCCAACAAGCATCAGGCGAAAGTGAGTGTCAGTTTCACCTAGGAATGTTCCTGTTTGGAAATCCACTCTTCCGTCTGTTCTCTTCAAAACTAGTGTGCAACGTCTTCCCACGTCGCCCTTATTTGCGTTTTGTTGTTCCACTTCAAACACCTCTCTTATTCTTATTCGAGGGCTTCTTATGCCGACGAATTAGGGGCTTCCGCAGTATTTTATAATCAACCACTGATTTATTTAAACCCCATAATATGGGCAAAAGAAACCCGACATCATCTTCTTTTTGGGGTTCATAAAGAGTTCCCACTTATCTCTCGTCGTAGAACAGAGCAAAAATAGTCTAGTGCCATTTCCTTAACTGCGGATTAGCGGAAATGGGATTTGATGCGCTTCCATCGCGCAGCTTCGCCTTGGAAGAAATAGCTCAGTGTGTAAATCTCGTATCTATCATTGATAACCTCTGCAATGTGCTGTTGCCAAACCTTGTCATCGATGCTCAGAGTATGCGACAGTGTGCCTCGCCAAACATCCATACCGTTCTTGCTCCCTGTCCGTTCAAACCACACTGTCAGTAGCTTTGGCAGGAACACAAAACCGCCTTCGGTCTGGGGCAACATCATGTCGTCAGATATCCCTTCCACAATTCGCTTGCCAAGCTTGCGTAGGGCGTTCTTGCTGTGGCACTCGACTTCCTCCACTTTAGCCAGTGTCTTCATGTCAAGCTTGCACGATTGACACTCAGCCCATAGCCTGTTCAGTTCCCTGTTCGTAGTTGCCAAAATTTTGTCGCGAGTGCTGTTCTCAGGCATATCCCAAGCCATCGCCTGAACCATCATAACCTCTAGCCAGTAGCGCGGTGTGCCTTGCCTACTCCAATCTATTATTCGGTTCAGTGGATGCGGTCTGTGCCCCATACGCTCACATCTTTCCCTTCTTCTTTCGGGGTTGCCATTTCTCCTTGCCATCAATGAGCTTATCCTGTTCCATCTCATCTAGATAGTCCTCTGCCTCCTTCTTCATAAACTCATTCATCCTTTCTTCCAGTTCCCCGATGCGAGTTATCTGCTTGTCGCTGTCCTTTGGCTGCCCGCACATTTCGCAGTAGTTTGCTCCAAGAGGATTTTGTGCCTTGCATGTTCGACAGAGGAAATGGGTCTCTATCTTCTTGGGTGGTTCATTCGTTGCCTTGCCATGAACAGCTAGAACGGCACGCCTTACTTGCTCATCAGTAAGATGAAGATAAGTGCGCGTCATCTCGCTACCAATACGCCAGCCGAAGAACTTACAGAGTATCTGCTCCGTCATTCCTGCCTCTCCTCCAAGCTCAGTGGCGCGAGAATGTCGGAAGTTGTGCGGATTAAGAGGTTTGCTGAAAGGAGGCACTCCTTTCTTCTTGCGTTCGGTATTCATCCTTTCTGCCATGAGTTGAATAATATCAACAATACCCTGCGAGCCAAGAGCGCGAGAGCCATTCAGAGTAGCCCAGAGAGGCGCGTCTGCGCTCTTGTTTGGATGTTCTTCTAGCCATCGTGCCAAATATGTCTTTGCTTCGATAACTACAATGCGTCTTTCACCTGTCTTACCAGCAGGCACTTTGATATCTACTCCTTCCTCCATGAATTGAAGGTCAGACTTGCGAAGCTGCGCAAATTCCCCCATACGCATACCACTGTCAAACAGTGTGCATACGATTGCCTTGCCCATTGTATTTCCGTATTTGAGCAGTTCTCGCATTTCCTCGCGCAGAATTACTGGCTTGGCTACTCGTTGGTCTTTGGCAGAAGCCTCGAATGAGATAAGTTCTTTGATGTCGCGTGGCGCATACTTCAAGCTGCCGTCCTTGAAATGGTGGAAGACATATATTGAGCCAAGCGTGCGTAGGCAGTCTTCCTTGGTGATATGGGTATAGTTGTTGGAATTGACAATCTTCTCAACAGAGTGTTCCAGAGCCTTGCGAGTGCCTATCATTTCAAGGAGAGAAGCATTGCAGCAGGTGTTGGCAATACAAAGGTCAGTGCGGTATTTCTCTACCCGTAGGTCTTGCACCTTGACCTTCTTTTGGTTCTGTGCCCAATACGCAAACTTCAAGAAGAGAGCCTTGTCCTTGGCAGACATCCATTCGCTGCGCTCTATTCTATCTCTCCAGCGGGCTACATAGGTCATACCATCACCATGAGATTTAGGAGGCAAATCATTAAGAAACAGAGCGTTTAACGCCGAAAGCTAGGCTAAGTTGTTCAAAAACAAAAACGCCGACGAGGAGATTTGTTCGTTCCATTTTGCTCGTTTTTCCATGGACGCTTTTGTGAGCGTACCCATCTGGAGCGAGCAAAAGGGTCCTTGAACTCCTAAGCCCCGAAGGGCACTAGATTTCCTGTTGACAGCTTCCGCATCAGATCTCGAGTCTAGCGCGATACCGGATTCTGCCACGTCGGCGCGTTCAAATCCCCGGAGGGATTTGGACTGACCAGGCGAGCTTGCTCGCCTGGATCGCCATCGCTTGCGATGGCGCAATCTCCTGATTTCTCCGCATGATGTGCGGCAAATCTTGTTTCAGGTCATCGGAACCCCGAAGGGTGCCTCAACGACTGTTAGACGGCAATTGTTTAATAAGGTTATTTCACATGTTTCTAACGATTGATATGAAACCTATCGAGCAGCCAACGGATGCGAGAGACTTCGAGCGGAGCTCGAAGCCGATTATTGCACTCAATTTGAAAGTTTACACTGAATCGCTGGGCGAGAAGGGCGCGGAGCTGTGCAAGCACGCTGCCGAGGTGTCGCTGCTCACCGGCGTGAGAGTCATCGTCGCGCCGCAGGCAGTGGATTTGCGCGAGGCGTGCCAGACCTGCACAGACGTATTTGCGCAGCATGTTGATGTTAACGAGCCGGGCGCATTCACAGGCACGCTCACCGTGGAGGCGATAAAGGCAGCGGGCTGCAAAGGCTCGCTCGTCAACCACTCGGAGCACAGGGTGCCTGAGAAGCAGATTGCTGACACGATTGCGCGCCTGAAGGAAGCAGGGCTTGAGAGCATGCTTTGCACAAAAGACGCGGCTGAGAGCGCGCGATTGGCAAAATACGAGCCTACTTACATCGCTGTCGAGCCGCCTGAGCTTATTGGGAGCGGGATTTCAGTTTCCACTGCAAAGCCCGAAGTGGTAAAGGAGTCGGTGGAAGCGGTTGCAAAGGTGAACAAGACGCCGGTGCTCTGCGGAGCGGGCGTGTCCAATGCCTCTGATGTGAAAAAGGCAGTGGAGCTTGGCGCAAAGGGTGTGCTTTTGGCAAGCGCCTATGTGAAGGCAAAGGACCCGAAAGCACTGCTTCTATCGATGGCGGAAGCAATAGCCTGATTCTGCCATGGCTTAGCCCCTGAAACGTTTTGTGCCAAATGGAACGCAGGCTTTTTAAATAAAAAAACGTCAGCAATTGCAAGCGGATTCAGTCCTAGGGAGGGAGAATTATGGCAAAAGAAAAAGTTGTGTTAGCTTACTCAGGAGGATTAGATACATCAGTCATACTCAAGTGGCTCATCGACAAGGGCTATGACGTAATCTGCTTCATGGCAGATGTGGGCCAGAAGGAGGATTTTGCCGCAGCTGAACAGAAGGCAAAGAACATCGGCGCGTCCAAGGTCATCATCAAGGATTTGAAGAAGGAGTTTGTCACCGACTATATTTTCCCGGCAATACGCGCGAATGCCATTTACGAGAACCGCTATCTTCTTGGCACCTCGCTTGCGCGCCCCATCATTGCAAAATACCAGATAGAGGCGGCAAAGCAGGAAGGCGCGGAATACGTTTCCCACGGCGCAACCGGCAAGGGCAACGACCAGGTGCGCTTCGAGCTTACCTATTACGCCCTCAAGCCAGACATCAAGATAATTTCCCCGTGGAAGATGCAGGAATGGCTGGACCAGTTCAAGGGGCGGGACGACATGATTGCATATGCGAAGAAGCACAATATCCCGGTATCCGCTACGAAGAAAAAGCCGTACTCCGAGGATGAGAACCTCATGCATATCTCGCACGAGGCAGGCATCTTGGAGGACCCAGGCTATATTCCAGATGACAGCGTGTACTCCAGGACGGTTTCGCCATCCAAGGCGCCTGACACGCCGACCATGATTGAGGTCTACTTCAAGGACGGCACGCCTGTTAAGATCGTGAACAAGAACGACGGCACCACCAAGACCGACCCGCTGGAGCTTTTCATGTATGCAAACGAAGTTGGGGCTGCAAACGGTGTAGGAAGGATAGACATGGTGGAGAACAGATTCGTGGGCATCAAGTCGAGAGGCTTGTACGAAACGCCGGGGGGCACCATCTTGCTCACTGCACACAGAGACATCGAAGCAATTGCCATGGACCGAGAGGTGATGATGCTGCGCGACATGCTCTCGCCCCGCTATGCGGAGATAATCTACAACGGCTTCTGGTTCTCGCCTGAAATGGACTTCCTAACCGCGGCTTTCAACAAGTCGCAGGAGTACATTGACGGCAAGGTGACTTTGGAGCTTTACAGGGGCAACTGCTTCACGCGCGCAAGAACATCGCCCACCTCGCTATACGACGAGGATTTGGGCTCGATGCATAAAGCAGGAGGCTTTGACCAGAAGGACTCGATTGGCTTCATCAAGATAAACGCGATTCGCCTCATGGCGCACCGCGCAATCCTTGACAAAATTGCAAAGAAAAAGTCGAAGTAACGACTTTTTCTGTATTTGGCCCGCAGGCCAAATCTGAAGAAGAAAAAGTAGAACAGACTTTCTTTTTTATTTTTCATTTTGCTTAGCGCAAGCACCGCAAGCGATAAAAAGACAAAACCACGCATATTAACATGCAACGACAGCTAAGCCAGCAGATGGCGCGAATGCCTGAACGCGAGCTGATGAACAGCAGGCGGCAGGTGAATGCATATGCGCGGGCTGATTTTTCAGACTCGAACACTCTGTTTGTGGAGCGCCTGGCAGCAGACTATCCAAACCTCAGGAGGGTGCTGGACATCGGCTGCGGGGCGGGAGATGTTTTAGTAAGGCTTGCCAGGGCGTTCCCGAGAATGAAACTTGTTGGAGTGGACGGTTCGGCTAAGATGGTAAATGCTGCGAATGAAAGGATAGCTGATGAAGGACTGGAGGGGCAGGTTTGGATACTGCACCGCCACATACCAGGATTAGACGGATGGGACGGTAGCCCGGACGCCATACTCTCCAAGGATCTTCTCCATCATCTGCATGACCCGATGCTGTTTTGGAAGGAAGTGAAGAGGATTGGCGAGAGCGGAACAATTGTTTATGCCATGGACCTGCACAGGCCAAAAAACGTGGAAGAAGCCCGGAGAATTGTTGAGGAGGTTTCAGCCAATGAATCCCCCGTCCTCAAGGCTGATTTTTTCAATTCATTGTGCGCCGCATTCACGCTGGACGAGGTCAAGGCGCAGCTTCTGAAGGCAGGCTTGGAAAAGTCCCTGGAAGCATCTTACGCAAGCAGCCGGCACATGCTCATCAAAGGAAGGCTCTGAATTGGCGCACGCCGTCATTTCTTCGCAGAGCCAAGCTGCAATGACTGGAACAAGTCTGCTATCTTTTCCGCCCCGCACGCTTCCGAGGTTTTCGCTATGAGGCGCTGCGCGCGGGCAAAGAAGCGCATCAGGATTTTTTCAGCCTGCGCGTGCGCGGGCACTGCCTTGTCCAGGAATTTCTTGTGGAGCTCAATGGAGTTGGTCATCAGGTAATCCACTTCCCCGTCCTCCTTGACAAGATAGGATTTGCCTTCGAATGTGAAGATGTAATGCCCGATGCGGGGCGTTTCCTTGCCCCTGATTTTCATGAACTCTGCGCGGATTTCGCCGGCGGGGGCGCTGAAGCGGCTCGTCATGCCAAGCTCCACGTCCCCGACCGCCTTAGGCTCAAGGACTAGCGACATGCTGCTATGGTGAGGGGGCACGGTTATTGATATCTCCGCATCCCTGTAGGTTTCCGGGGCATGGTCCCTGAATGTGAACTGGGTGAAGAATGCCGAGAGCCACCTGTCCGGGCGCGGGTTGGAAGTATTGTATTCCGAGAACAGATCGCTTGGGTATGAAATGGTGTATTTCTTGCCAAGATGGCTGTAATGGGCGTAATTATGATATGGCGCATAGCCATGGTGGAATGAATCCTCGCGCAGGAAAGCCATGCAGACGCCTTTTTTCTGCTTGCCAACAACGAAAAGCAGCGGAGAGGACAGGCTTGATGGCAAAAGGTCCCTCGTCGGATACATCACGGCTGTGGCGGAGAGCCCGCATTCGCGCGCCTTTGCCCAATCAATAAGGCTTCCGAGAAGCTTGTATGCATGCTCCTCCCTTGCCCAAAAGCAGGTGTCAAACGCCTGTTTCTCCAGGTGCTTGAAATCGGGGTGTTTTCGGTCGCCATGCGGCAGCTTGTGCGTGAACCGGTTGAATTCCTGCCACGAGCGCATTTTTGTTTCCCACTCCGGCGGGGAAAATGGCGTTGGAAGAAGCTTGCCGGTTTTAGGGGCTTCCTGCCTGTAAGGAACGAGAACTTGTTTTTTTCCCACGCATGAACACCGCTAGCTAGCTGTTGCAAAACAAATAAAAACAAGTTAGTTGAAGAAAATCAGCACGCGCGTTTGCCATTTCATTTTTTCCCGGCACCAATATTGAATATGTCGTGCCTCAGCGCGTGCGTTGCCTCGAGCTCGCGAAGGATGCTTGCCGTCACGAGCGACTTGACGCGCATGTACTCTTCCCTTCCGACTTCCACATTGCCGATTGCGTAGCGCTTGTTTTTCGTGTTGAAGCAGAACATGCAGTCCTGGCAGTTCTCCACGTTGTGACAAAAGTAGCAGCCGGAACTTGCGGAAGAATCATTCACCTCGAAGCAGCGCGTGAGGTTGGTGGAGCTGTGGCAGCGCATGCAGAAGCTGGAAAGCACTAGATTGGAGCATCCGAAAACGCTGTCGGAGTCGCGCGTCCAGAAACCGTATGCCACTTTTTTCGAGAACCAGCAGAAGCTTGTCCTGAAGCAATGCTGCGTGGGCCCGTATGCCGCGCATTCGCGCGCGTCCACGTTCTCCCCGTATATCACTTCGGGGCTGGCGGTGCTTATCCTTGCAAGCGTTTGCATGGCATTGCCAAGGCTTAGCTTTTCCACTTCAGCAGGCGAGAGCGCGTTCTTGCCGTACTCCTCGGATTCGCCAAGCGTGATTACGTTGCTGCCGAACTTGTCGAAAAAGTCAATCTGCACCACCCAGACATCCTTGCCTGAGAACTTGGATTTTGCCTTCCTTATCTTGTGCTTTATCCTGCCAAGCAGCCATTTTTCGTAGCTTTCCATGCCATCAAGTGGCTTGCCGAAAAGCACCGAAGCGGTGCTTGCGAATGCAGTGTCTATGGAACTCATTTTGCCCCACCCACTATTTCCACCACAGTCGGGACGCTGCCTCTTTTCCCAAGCTCGCCTGCTACCTCGGAAAGCAGCTTTGCTTTCAGTGTTGCGTATTTTGCCGGCTCAAGCTGCAGGTTGCCTATGCACTTGCTTTTCGAGCGAAGGTTGAAGGAGAACAGGCAGTCGTGGCAGTTGTCCAGGTTCACTCCGTACGCGCAGTCGGTCGAGTGGTACACGCGCACGCACTCGAAAAGCCGCGAGCTTTCGTATATCTCGAAGCTGTGTATGGTGAACTGCGCATGCTTGCCCACGCTCACGCCTCCGTAGCAGTGCTCGGAGTATTTCACTATGTGGCAGCATGCGATGTTCTTGCTGAATATCACTTCATGCGACTTGTAGACTGTGTTGGAGTCCAGCACCTTGTTTGAGAGCGTGATGTTGGACGACTTTCCAAGCACGTCGTTGCCGGAGTAGATTGCCATCTCCCCTGCAGCGCGCACCAGCGAGTCGATGTCCTTTATGTCGTTTATGGAAAGCTTTGCGCGTGCAGCGATTGCGTCGTACTGCATTATCTCGTCGCCGGATATGAAGCGCGAGCCTTTTTCGTATTCCCCGCTCACCACCACGTCCTTGCCGGAGATTAATGACTTTTCCATGCTGTAGGGCTCCACGTAGCGGAGAAGGTATTTTTCGCTTTTGGCAAGCGGGCCCGCCTCGCTGCCCAGAAGAATCTTGCAGGTGCTTTTCCAGCCCTTGTCGATGTCCATAGGAATACCGAATTAGTGTGATGCTGCTAGCACGCGCGCTGCTTTATCTCTTTCACCACGCGCGCGATGAAGTCGTCCACCGATACGTTCTCTTCCTGCTTTCCGTCCAGCGTGCGGATGATTAGCGAGCCGGAGTCTTTCTCCTTCTGCCCGACCACGAGCATGTAGGGTATTTTTTCAAGCTGCGCGGTCCTGATTTTCGCGCCGATTGTCTCCTGCTTGCAGTTCGCCTCTGCGCGTATTCCCGCGTCGCGCATCTTCTTTGCGAGCGACTCCACAAAATCGTTATACGGGTCGGAGACTGAAAGAAGCGTGACCTGGACAGGCGAGAGCCAGACTGGGAATTTTCCTGCATAGTGCTCTGTGATTATCCCCATGAAGCGCTCCACGCTGCCTATGAGCGCGCGGTGGAGGACAACGCAAGTGTGTCTCTGCCCGTCAGCGCCCTCGTATTCGCACTTGAAGCGCGCAGGCATCTGGAAGTCCACCTGTATTGTGGCAAGCTGCCATCCGCGCCCAAGCGCGTCTTTCACGTCAAAGTCAATCTTGGGGCCGTAGAAGGCGCCGTCGCCGGCGTTTATAATGTACTTTATGCCGTTCCGCTTGAGTGCGTCCTCAAGGGATTTCTCCGCGGACTGCCACTGCGAAAGCTCGCCCATGTGCTTTTCAGGCATGGTGGAAAGCTTGGCAGTGAACTCGAATTTGAAGGTGTCCACGAAAATAAATTTTGTGAAGTCAATCAGCCTGTCGATTTCCTCGCCAATCTGCTCTGGCGCAAGGAAGATGTGCGCATCGTCCTGCGAGAACTTGCGCACGCGCGTCATGCCCCCGAGCGCGCCTTTCACCTCGTTCCTGTGCAGCATGCAGAAGTCTGCGATGCGAAGCGGCAGGTCGCGGTAGGAGTGCGCGGTCATGTTGTAGAGAAGCATGTGCGACGGGCAGTTCATGGGCTTGAGGGCATATTCCTGCTCGTCCACCTTGAGGATGAACATGTTTTCCTGGTAGTAGCCCCAGTGCCCTGACTGTTCCCAGAGCGCCTTGTTGTAGAGCTGGGGCGTCACCACTTCCTGGTAGCCGCGCTTCACATATTCCTCGCGCAAATAGGCAAGTATCTCATTCACCATTATGGTGCCCTTGGGAAGGAAGAACGGGCTGCCTGGCGACCATTCGTGGAATGTGAAAAGCCCAAGCTCCTTGCCGATTTTGCGGTGGTCGCGCTTCTCAGCCTCTTCTGTGAGGGCAACGTGGGCGTCAAGCATCTTCTTTTCCGGGAAAGCGATTCCGTAGATTCTCTGAAGATTGTCCTTGCTCGCGTCCGCGCGCCAATAGGCTGAGGAGACTTTTGTTAGCTTGAATGCTGCGAGCACGCCTGTTGAGGGAACGTGAGGGCCTCGGCACAGGTCGAACCATTTGTCGCCTGTGTAGTAGACCGAGTGCTCGCCGTCAGCGATGTCGTTTATCATTTCGAGCTTGAACTTGTTTCCTGCAAATAGCTTGAGCGCGTCTTGCTTGCTCATTTCCACGCGGCGGACGGGCAAGTTTTCCGCCACTATCTTTGCCATCTCCGCCTCTATCTTGGCAAGGTCTTCAGGAGTAAATGCAGGCGCATTGCCAAAGTCATAGTAAAAGCCCTCTTCCACAACAGGGCCGATAGTTGGGAGAGCGGCGGGATAAAGGCGCGCCACCGCCATGGCAAGCAAGTGCGCGGATGAGTGCAGGAAAACTTCTTTTCCTTCAGGTGAAGCATAAGTGAATGCCCGAAGCGCGCACTCTTCAGGGAGCTTGAATGTGAGGTCGACCTGCTTTCCGTTCACTGAAGCTGCGTATGTGGCTGCAAGGAGGCGCTTGCCTATCTTGCCGATTGCGTCCGCTGCTGTCGCGCCCGCAGGCACCTCAAGGATTTTCCCGTCTGGAAGAGTAACTTTTGGCATGGTGGTGTTCCCGCTGGGAAAATTAATAAATCAGACGATGCTGACAAAAAAACTGGATGATACTACGGAATTTCCCCATTCTAGACCGAAAGCCTTATAATAAACAAATTGTTTATTATAGCATGTTCTCTGAAAAAGCTGTTTCGCGCGTTGTTTCAGCCATCGAGGCATCCCCCAACGGGATTGCTTCGCTTGAGCTGCTGGAGAGCCTGCGCCTTTGCGGGCGAGATTCGCTGAAAACCGCGCTTTCGCGCCTTGGCAAGGCAGGCAGGATTGTGCGGCTCAAGCGCGGGGTTTATTCCGCAAGCCCAATGAAGGATGCTTTCACATGCGCGCAGGCGACCTACAATGGCTATCTCGCGTTTTCGTCTGCGCTTTACCTGCATGGCATGGCAACGGAAATGCCGTTTGCCATCACTGTTGCAACTGCAGCGACATCAGAGGTGAAAAGATTCGGGCAGTTTGAATTCCGTGCGGTTGCGCTCGGAAAGCGCGCGGTGGGTTTTGAGCGCAAGGGCGCGTACGTGGTTTCCACGAAGGCAAAGACGCTGTTTGACTGCCTGTGCCTGCCGCGCTATTCCGTGGAGAGGGAAAAATTGGAGGAAGCATGGCGCACGCTTTCGCCTGATGAGAAAAGGGAGTTCGCAGGCTATGCAAAAAAGCTTGCGCCAAATAGGGGGGATATCCGTGATTTCGCCAAACATTGACGCCTGCCGCGCGCTTGCGGTGCAGCATGGGCTGCCGCTGCAGTTTGTGGTGAAGGAGTTCTACGTGATGGACGTGCTGGCGCAGCTTTGCTCGCGCGAGGAGTTCAGGAAGGACATGGTATTCAAGGGCGGCACTGCGCTCTCCAAGGTTTATCTTGGGGGGGTGCAGAGGTTTTCAGAGGGCCTTGACTTTGACATGGGCGCGGATTTGGCGGAAATACGCACGCGCTGCGGGGAGATTGCATCCTCGCTTGAGGGCTATTCGATTGAGCCGGCAAGGAAGGTAAGGAAAACGCTGCAATTCTATTGCCGCTACAAAAACCTTCTTGGCGGCACTGACAATGTGAGGATTGACATTTCAACGAAAAAAATCATTTCCAGCGCCAAGCCATCGGTTGGCACCGCAACCTCGCTCTTTTCGCAGCGCTCGGTTACGGGCTTTTTGGTCTATTCCCTTGAGGATTTGACGGCAAGGAAGCTTTGCGCGCTTGCAGACAGGTGCGAGGGCAAGGATGTTTATGACTGCCATGCCGCACTGCCGCTTTGCGGCAGGATGCAGCAGCCCATCGCGCGCATGCTGGAGTCGGAGGGCAAGGAGATGGCGCCGGATGAGTTTGTGGAGAAGGCGATTGCCGCAGTGGAAAAGTCAGACGCGAAAAAGCTGCAAAGCCTGACCAACCCGTTCATTCCCGCTACGCTGCGCCCGTCAGACTGGCGGTTGGTGAAGGCAAATCTCATTGCAATGCTGGGAAGGCTGGAATGACACTTGCGGTTTTTGCCAAATATTAACCAAATGTTAATATCCGGATACTTTTGCAACAAGAGCAGGCATCTATCTTTATGCAAGCGCTGACAGGAAACCGCCGAGCGTCACGAGCCAGAGCGAGTGGCGCGCTTTCGAGCAGGAGCTCGAAAGGCGGCTTCTTTACGCCAGAGCGGAAAGAAAGCCGCCAATTAATGTCTTGAATATGAAATAGAAGAACAGCGAGGCGAACGCCAGGGGCGGGGAGTATTTCAGCCCGAACAGTATCTTTCCGCGCGAGATGATGCCGACAAGGATGGAGGTGAAGATGGAATTGCCGATGATGAGCACGAACGCGAGCTGGTCGATGAATTTCACATCGATGTTCATTTTCGGCGTGGGCAGCGAGCCCACCTGCGTGGTCGCGGCTGCGCTGCCTGCCCCAAGGCTTCCCTGCACCTTGGAAAACACCGACATGAACTGCGTGGAAATGGCAAGCAGGAGCGGAAGGCCGAGCACAAGGATGAATGCGACGAACACCGCGTATGTCTTCGCGTTTATCATCATCTGGCGCTTCATCTCCTCGGTCTCGCGGATTTCGTCCGCCGAAGTTTCAAGGAGATAGGCAAGCTTCCCGCCCGCCTTCAGCCCGTTCTCGAAGAACACCACCACCCTGCGCAGGATGGTGCTGTCTATCGTGGTGGTGAGCTCCTGCAGCGCGCTGGAAAACGACTCGTTGCCCATGGAAAGAGAGGAGACATATATTATCTCCGCCTGCAGCGGGCCGAACTCGGGGCGCGCGGATGATTGGAATGCTGCATAGGGCGTCATGCCCGAGCGCAGGTTGGCGGAAACTATCAAGAGGAAATCCGGCAATATGGCATCCACGCGCGAAGCGCGCTCGTTGATGAGATAGTACAGGTGCATGTAGATGAGCAGCGCCACTGCAAGGGCGAATGCAAGCCCGAACGCAAAGCTCACAAGCAGGCGGGTGGTGAACGTGGGGTCGGCAAGCAGGCCGAATTCCTTGAGGTCAAGGTAGGGGAAAAGCGAGAAGGGGATGAGCACGCCCACAATTCCGAAGAGGAGCACGGTGAGGAGGCGCGAGCCGAACCAGATGTTGGGGTTGGTCTCTATGCCGGCATACCCGAGGAGCTTGGCAAGCCTGTCGGTGTTCCTCTCCTTGACGAATGTGGAGAACCGCCGATCGATTGTGTACTTGACCATGCCATCACTCAACTGAAGAAATTGGGCCTCTTTGTATAGACGTATGCCACAATGCCCGCCTGCATCAGGAAGCTGACCACCACCACTGCGAGCAGCACCTCGGAGCTGATGCCGAACATGCCGAACACCGAGAAAATGACCAGCACCGTGGTGCCGATGGTGGGCAGCACTGCGGAGATCAGCATGAATATGAGGATGATGAAGTTCAGCTCCGCGTTGAAGGATTTGCTGAGCGCGAACTGGTAGTCCACCAGTATCTTGACGATGCTCTTGAGGGTGGAGGTGAGGTTTGCGCCCGAGCGGATGGCGGTGACCAGCTGCCATGAGATTTTCTTGAGGTATTCCGACTGCGTGCGGATTGCCATGAGCTCGATTTCGCTCAGAAGCGCATTGCCTCCCTTGACGTTGGTGGCCACGCGCTTGAATTCCATGCTCACGTAGCCGTAGTTGGCGCTCCCGATGTTCTCAATCACCGTGAAAAGCGGGATGCCCGACGATATTTGTATGAGCATGTCGCGCATGGCGAATATCAGCTCCTTGTCGATTGTGGAGCCGATGGTCTTCCCCATCATGCGGGGGTACATGAGGAAAAAGACAGTGGTGGCGAGGAGCGCGAGGAAGCCCGCAAGCAGCGGCAGCACCACCTTGAGCGGAAGCGGGATGGAAGGCGCGGCGGTGAGGAAGATGCCCAGGAACACGGCGACAAGCCCGCCCCAGATTGCGCCTGAAAGGAAGGCTGCGGAACAGTAGTGCTCGGCGGGGAATTCCACGCCGAGATTTTTCAGGTCGTAGCGCACGTTCGGGTAGAATGAGATGAGCCGCACGCCGATTGCGTTGAAGCGCGCGCCCATGGACTGCGCCTGGGCGAGCGAGAAGAACATGAGGGGGATGCGCGTGATTGCCATTTTATTTCCTCTGGAAAGGGAGATGCCCGATTATTTTCTTATTGGGAAAAATATTTCTGCATTGAGGTGATGTTTTTTGATCAGCGCCCGGAATTTCATTTTTTCTTCCGTGTGGAGCTGCGCTCCACATCAGAAAAAATAATCACATTCATTTTTTCTTCGCCATGTCTGCCTTTGCTATTTCCAGTATCTCGTTCGGCTTGCTGTAGTAAAGCGCCATTATCCTGCCCACACTCTCAATGTCGTTCATCTTGTTCTTTATGAGCCACTTGATGATGGTCGCGCGGTTGGCGATGTCCTGGTAAATCTCGTCCTTCGTCATGCCTGTGTGCAGGTTGATTTCCTTGAGGTACTTGTTCGGTTCCCCAACCATGTCGAAGCTGTCCGTCCTCGGGCGCCAGCGGTAGATGGTGTTGGTGGTGAGGTCAGTTTCCGTCTGCCCGCCCACGAGCTCCGCGATTTCCAGCGTGCGCCTGATGTTGCGCCGCCTGTCGCGGTACTGGACGACGAGAAGGTGCACTGCGTCTAGGTCTGATGGCGGCAAATTGATTGGAGGGGAGGTAAGCCTGCGAAGCGCCTGCATGGCAGTGTCCGCGTGGAGCGTGGAGATGACGGAATGCCCGGTGTGCATTGCCTCGAAAAGCACCTCTGCCTCGGACTGGCGCCTCATTTCCCCCAGCACTATCCTGTCCGGCCTCATGCGCAGGGCAGTCACCATCAGGTCAAGCATCGACACTTCACCGAGCCCTTCGGCATTTGCATTCCTGGTGAGGAGCGGAACCCAGTTCCACTGGTAGACGGGAAGCATGATTTCGCGCGTGTCCTCGATCGTGACGATGCGCTGGTTGGTGGGGATGAAGGCAGCAAGCGCGTTGAGCGCGGTCGTTTTTCCCGAAGCAGTGCCTCCTGCGATGATGACGTTCATTTCATAGTGGATTGCCTGCCAGAGCATGCCCGCCATCTCAGGAGTCATCGAGTAGCCGGGCTCGCCGACCAGGTTGCCCACTGTCCAGGGGTTCCTGGCGAACCTGCGGATGGTGATGGTATTGCCGTGCGCGGAGATTGGGGAAAGCGTGGCGCACACACGGTCGCCGCTCTCGTAGCGCGCGTCGAGGATGGGAGTAAGGGTTGCGATTTGCCTGCCCGCCCTCCTGCCGATTTGCGATGCGAAATTGAAGATGGATTCCTCGTCGGGCATGTAGAGGTTTGACTTGAGCCAGCCGAATTTCCTGTGGTACACGCCCACGGGCGACTTGCTGTTGTTGATGATGATTTCCTCAAGCCAGTCATCCTGGTCCAGAAGCTCGATTTCCCCCAGGCCGAAAAGCTTGTGCAAGAGAACGCCCACAAGCAAATCCTCGGTCTCCTTGCCGAACGAGAATTGGGAAATGTACGCCTGAATCTGCTTCTGGAAATCCTTCCTCACCTTCGCAGCCTTCTCAACGTCCGAAACGTCCAGCTGCGCGTTAACAGGCATCTGGCGCAGCATCTCGTCGCGGATAAGGTCGAGGAAAATCTTCGTTGCGATTCCGAATTCCACCAGCGTGATGGTGTAGTATTTTTCCTTCTCGGTGTCGGATATCACGACGGAAGCCGGCACGCCGTCCGCCACGAACGTGTAGCTGGAAATCACCTTTCCCTTCGGGATGGCGTCCTCAGGGACGGGCGGCTCGGCAGGAAGCAGCCTGAATGAGACTTTGGGCTTTTCCGAGATGTTAAGAGAGTAGATGAGGTCGAGCACGCCGCCCTTTTCAAGGACTGAGCAGATTGCCTCCACCTTGGCAGGCGGAATGCCTATCTCGTGCGCCACCCGCTCGATGTCCATTACCTTGGTCTTCTGGAGGAGCGAGATGATTTGGTCGGCCTTGGTCTCTATCATGGTAGTGCATCTCAGCTAGTTTTATTAATGCTTGCGGGACGACGGCAGCTTCGGGGCTTACTGCTGCGAGAGCGGCAGATGCTGCTGGCTTTGCGGCGCTTGCCCGCTGCGCCCCGCTTGCAGCTTTACTGCTGCGAGAGCGGCAGTATCTGGCTCGATACCAGGCTGTTGTCCTTGTAGACCGAGAGCACTTCCGCGTCGGTGAGCGCGCGGCTTATCACGCGCACCTCGTCTATCCTGCCCTTGAAGCCGTACCCGCCCAATGCGTCGGGCGTGTTGCCGATTGCAAGCGTGGAGGCGGTGGTGAACGGCATCGAGGATGTTTCATATATGCTCTTGACCCCGTTGACATAGTATGTGACGGTGGTTCCGCTGCGCACCGCGGCCAGGTGGTACCACGCGCCCGTGGAGAGCGGGGTGCTTGCAGTCAGCCTTGTCCCGCCAGTGCCCACGCCTATGAATGGGTAGTTGTTGTAGGTGCCGAAGAACAGCCCGCCCGTGCTGCTTGGCGAGAAGCTGCAAAGCACGCAGTGGTAGCTGCTGAGGTCGGTGGAGTTCACCCAGGCAGCCACTGTGAAATCGCCCGTCGCGCCTATGAGGGCGGAGGGCAGCACTATCCTGTCCGCTGTCCTGCCGCCGGCGTTGAACTCGTACGCCCCGCCCACCTTGCCGGACGAGACCCAGACTGCGCCTGTCTTGGTGCCTGCGCCCAGGAAGCGCGAGTAGTCGGTTATCATGCCGGGCGAATCGGACGTGATTTCCACGTCGAACGGCATGGAGAGCACGGTCTCAGGCAGCAGCTTCCTTATCTTGAGCTCTGCGTTGTAGGTCGCAGTCAGGTTCTTTGCTGCGGTGTTGGAATACTTGACCGAGACGTCTATCTTGCACAGCTGCTGGAACCAGCCCTCGTAGTGCCCCTTGATGTCCGCGGGCGTGAGCGCGCGCTTGTAGAAGCGCACCTCGCCAAGCTCGCCCGTGAAGCCGGAGCCCGTGCCGTTTCCGCCTATGAACATGGTGGCGTTGGTCTCCATGCTGCCGAGCGTGAACTGCCCTGCCCCCGCCAACACGCCGTCGAGGTAGACCATGTAATAGCTGGAGCGGTGCACGCTGAGCGCGACCTGGTGCCACTTGCCGTCTGCAAGCGAGACCGAGGGCGAAATGGATTCCGTGCCCGCCGGGAAGGTTGCGCCCTGCCTGCTTGAGCTGTACATGTTCAGGTAGAGCGTGTTGTTGGCTGCAATCGACCAGTTGATGCCCTGCAGCTTGTTTGCCACCCTGCCGACCTGGGAGAACAGCGTTCCGCCAGCCTGCGGGGAGTCCGCGCGCACCCATGCGAGCATGGAGAAGTCGTTCGCTTCGGAGACCGAAACGTCGTCGGCGTAATATGCGCCGGAGTCGGGGGCGTAGAAGCGCAGCTGTATCTTGGCGTTCTTGAGCGTCTTGAACACCCTGACCATCTGCATCCACTCGTCGCTGATGGAAACTTCCGTGATGATGCCGCCAGTGGGCACTGTGTTCGAGGCGGCAAAGAGCCAGGTTCCGCTGCCGCTTAGCCACGCGTTGTTCATGGAATCGTAAAGCGCGTACTTTGCAAGCGTGGTGCCGCTGTTTTCGCGCTGCGCCCAGAATTCAAGCAGGTAGGCCGACTCGCCCTGCAGCGCGCCCATGAGCACCATGTTGTATGCATATGCCGACGGGTCTGCCCCGCTTATCCTTGCAGACGTGAGGCCCGAGTGCACCTTGGACGGCGAGTGGGAGGCTTCCATCGAGATTGCGCCCACCCTCGCCCATCCGCTGAAGCCCTGCACGCCGGTGGAGGAATTCGCCACGCAGTAGCTGGAACCTGCAAGCGGCAGGCACGCATAGCCATAGGCGCATGCATGCGCCCCGTTGCAAAGCGTGTAGGGCGCGTATGACGCCATGCACTGCCCGTAGTCCGAGACCAGCGTGTTGTTGGTGACGTATGCCCTGATTGCCACTGTCCCGCCCCTGTTCAAAAGGTCGCAGAACGCGCTTGCTGGGGTTTGCGAGCAGTCGGAGTCCTGGAGGCATGCCCCGCCTATCGGGCTGGCAGCCGTCCTTGCAAGCTGGCAGGTGCCGTAAGTGGAAGTGGTGCTTGTTTTCTGGCAGGTGTATGCCGAGCCGAACAGCCCGCAGTCCGTGTCGACCTGGCACGTGCTGTTGAGCTGCTGCACCACGCAGTGGAGATATGTCTGGCTGGTGGTGTTGCTCAGGTCGCAGAAGCCCGCCAGGCCGGTGGAAGTCCCGCAGCACTGGCTGCTGCTCGTGCAGACCTGCGAGGGCGTGCCTGCAGGTATGCAGCTGCTGCACACGCTATTTATGCAGTAGGCGCCAGAGGGGCACTGGTAGGTGTTGGTGCAGTTGTCCCCGAGTGCAAGCCTGTTCACGCACACCTTGACGCCCTGGCTGTTCGGGATGCAAAGTCCTGAGAGGCACTGGGCGGAAGAGGTGCAGTTGAGCGTGGGGTCGGTTATCTTGCAGGCCCCGCCCGAGCACACCCTGCCGTAGCAGCAGCTATAGCCCGAAGTCCCGCAGGGCTGGCCCGTGCCCATGCAGGTTTGGGTCCGAAGCGGCGGGGTGAATGAGGCAGACGCCTTGGGCGCCGAGCAGGCCCCGTACTTGTCGCATGCGCGCGACTGGAGGATGACTGGGTTGGAGCCGCAGCCGTTCGGCAGAAGCTCGCAGTTGAATGTGTTGGAGTCATGCCAGAAGCTGGTGGCATTGGTGCCGCCCACCTGCCACAGGTATTGTATCTTGATGGCGGAGCCCTGGTCCGACTTGTCCGGGTCAAGCGTCGCGGTCGGGCAGTTGGACACGCACGTGAGGGTGGGAGATGTGGAGGATAATATGTTGCTGACCGTGGTGCCTGAAGAGGCAGTGGTGGTGACGACGCCCAGCACAGGCGTCTGCACTGGGGCATAAGGCGCGGTGTTCACAAGGCAGGTGCCGCCCTTGCAGTAAAGCCCGGACATGCAGTCCGCATCCGCAGCGCAGGTCCTGCTGTTGACGGGCAGGAGCTCAACGCATGTGTAGGTCGAGCTGCTGCACAAGCCAGCCCCGCCGTTCGCCCTGGCGCAGCATTCCGCGCTTGCAGAGCACTGGGTGGAGCTGCCGGCAGGGATGCATGCCTTGCATGCGCCGTTCACGCAGACAGGCGCGCTGGGGGTGCATTGGGTGGAATCCGTGCATGCTGCATTGACCAATGTCTTGGCAACGCAGGTGCCGTTGGTGCAGGTGGATGACGGGCAGCAGGCGAGCGCCGGGCTTCCCGGGCATGTCAAGCCGCTGTCCGAGGTGCACACCCCTGCATTGCAGGTCGCGTCCCCGCAGCCTTCCAGCACCGCGGTGTTGCAGGGCTGGCCGGTCGGCAGGCAGTATGCAGCCTCGCATGAGACGCACGGGTAGCAGGTGTGCGAGAGCATGTTGCAGCCGGCGTCGCAGTAGGGCGCCTTGCCGCCCATGCAGTCCGCGTCCGCGTTGCAGCTCTTTGCCGTGCAGTCAGGCTCGGTGTAGTTCCGAAGCGCAAGGGGCGCGCTTGCCCCGCTGCATGCCTGCGGCGTCATGGGGGCGGTGTCCACCGGCGCGCCCGCGCCTGAAAGCTTGTTGCCCGAGACGGATGCATTGTACGGGTACTGCCCCGATGAGGATTCCTCGCCCACATAGTAGATGGACTGCCATGCGGGCCGCACCGTCCTTGCAAATCCGCAGATTGAAACGCTTCCGTTGAGCACGTTGTGCCAGGCATTGCCCTCGCCCCATGTGCTGGTGAAGCTGTTGCCCGCGCTTTCCGCCTCGGCGTACTTTCCGCTCGTGTTGGTGAAGTTGTTCCAGTAGAACATGTTCGCGCTGGAGCTGCCCTGGAGGTAAAGGAGGTCGCTCCCCTTTGTGGATGATATGAATGACGATTCGTAGACCGTGTTGCTGGAGCTGGCGTCGAACAGCGCGGAGTACCCGCCGGAAGAGGAGAATGCCGAGCCGGACGCATCCATGTGCCCGCTGTTCTTGAGGTGCAGCCCGTTGCCTGTGCCGGTTGCAACCGCGCTGGCGCCGTTCAGGCTGCTGTAGTCGGATGCCTCCACGCGTATCCCCGCCCCGCTTGAGCTTGTTGCGGTGGAGTTGTTTATCGATGCGTATGAGCTGCCCTGCAGCACAGAGATTGCGTTTCCACTGCCGGAGAATGCGGTGACGTTGCTGATTGACGCGTATGTCGAGGAGAACACCGATATCCCGCCCCCCGATGTCGCGCGCGCCTCGAGGCTGGAAATCGTGGTGTGGTCCGAGCCCGAGTAGACATAGATGGCGGCGTTGTCAAGCGAGGAGTTGGTGGTGATGTTCCCGCCGGTGATGTTGGTGTAGTCCACGCCCTGCAGGTAGATGCCCCTGCCAGGCGCGCCGGGCATGTCTATCACCGTGTTCTGGAGCGTGTTGCGGTCTGAGCTGCCCGAGATGCGGATTGCGTCCCCTGTGATGGACTGTGCGGTGGCGTTCACCAGCGTGTTGTACGGCGAGTCCTTCAGGTATATTCCGTATTGCGTGCCGGAGTAGCCGCTCCCGCCGATGATTGTGTTGTTCTCCGAGCCTGCGAGGTAGATGCCGTACCCGTTCGATGTGGAGCCGATTGTGCCGGAAATCGTGTTGTTGGCTGCGTTTATCAGCTCCAGCCCTATCCCTTCCAGCGCAGCGTGCGCGACATTGCCCGTTATCGTGTTGTTGCCCGCTGTCAGCGACTGGTAGTTCACCCTTATGCCGGTTGCGTTGCCCACCGTCACGTCGTTGCCCGCAATCCGGTTGGCAAAGCCGCCGGACTGGTAGATGCCGAACAGGCTGCCGGACTGGTTCACCACGCTTTGGCTCACCGTGCTTCCGTTGCATGCGTCGAGGTAGATTCCGTAGCTGCGCGCGTTGACGCTGACCGCGGTTATCGTGGCGTTCTCGCCGCTGAGCCGTATGCCCTCGGAGTATCCGGTGATGCTGCAGTTTTGCACCCGTGCGTTGGGCTGCATGATGTAGATCCCGTATGTGCTGGTGTTGGAGCCGGAAGTCTGCCTGCCCGCGCAGTCTATCGTGTTGTTCCTTGCGCATCCGCCCTCGCACTCCGGAAGCAGCTCATAGCCGTTGATTGCCGCAATGGTGTTGTTCGTGATGTTGTTGAATTCGCTCACGCCGTACAGCTTTATGCCCTTGCCGCTTCCCGCGTTCGCGGTGATGTTGTTGCTTGAATAGGAGCAGTAGTGGCAGTAGTAGGAGTCGATGCCCACGGCGCTTGAGCCTGTAAGGGCGATGGTGTTGCCGTCCGCAATCTGCTGGTAGATGTTGCCCGCTATGGATATGCCCATTCCGCCGGGCTTGTCGGACGAGATGGAGTTGCCTGAGAATGTGTCGTTGGTGTTCCAGGCATTCGAGTGGATGGCCGCCCAGTTGTCGATGAACGTGTTGCTTGCGATGAGCGCGTGGTGGCTGTTCTGGTAGATGGCAACGCCCTTGCCGAACCACTTCACGATGCAGTTCCTCATGGTGAAGCCGGCCTGCCCGTATGCATATACAGCCGATGCTGCGGAGTTGTTGGAGCCGGAGATTGTCCGTCCGTTGCAGTCCAGCGTGACATTGGCTGCGGTGACGTTGAAGCACATGCCCGATGCGGTCATGTTGGCTGCTGCGAGGTCGGAGGACATCATGTATATTGTATTGGGCGAGGAAAGCGGCATGCACTTGAGCGCGGTGATTGGCGCAAGGGGCGCGTAGTCCGCCGCGTTCCCGCTTATCTTTCCGCCCGAGTTTGCCGCGTTGTACGGGTGGCCGTCTCCGCCCGCGCCCACAACCAGGCTGGGGAAGCCTGTTGATGCAGCAAGGCCGTACACGTAGACGCTCCTGTCCATCACGTTCGCGTAGATGTTGCCTTCCCCGCGCGTGGCTGCCGAATTCGCGTACTCCGCCATTATTTCCGTTGCGGTGAGCGAGCGGTTGTAAATTTTCACCTCGTCGATGGAGCCGTAGAAGTGCACTCCGCCGCCCGTGCAGACCGTGCTGGATGGCTCGGAGCCTATGCACAGCGGGTTGCTGAAAGCATAAGTTATTGCACCAGATGCGGGCGTAGATGCCATCTGCGCGCCATTCAAGTAAAGCTTGAGCGCCGAGCCGTCGTATGCCCCTGTTACATAGTACCAGGCATTGTTGCTGATGCTTGAAATCGGGACGGATGCAGCATAATAAGTGCCGTTGACGTGCAGCAGGGCGCACAGCGTGTTTGCAGAGCATGCGCCGTTCTCATTCAGGCTCAGCTGATAGCCGCCGCCTTCAGTCTTCGAGATTATCCTTTGGGCAACGGTCTTGTTCGTGGTATAGAACCAGGAGGAGAAGGTGATTGCCTCCGTAGGAGCCAGGCCCGCATTATAGGGCACAGACAGATAGGATGCCGGGCCGTTGAATGAAAGCGCGTTCCCGTGCTTTCCGCTTGTCCATGCTGCGCCGGATACTTCTCCGGTGTTGCTGCCCGCGCTGTCCGCAGCGCTTGTTCCGCTTGTTTCGTCAAGCTTCCAGTAGCCCACCAATCCCGGGCGCGCGCCCGCGTTTGAGTTGTACACGTTGCTGCTGCCTGCGTCTATGATGTAGCTGGACGGGCTTCCGATTGCAGTGAAGTTGTTCCAGTAGAATGTGTTCGCGCCCGCGTTTGCATCAAGGTACAAGAGCGTGGTGGCGTTCATTATCGTGTTGTTGATGAACATGTTGCCGGTGTTGGCGCTCCCTAGCTGCAGGGTGACTGCATAGGTGCCTGCCAAGCCGTTTATGGTGGAATTCGCGACTGTGTTGTTGCTGGTGGGCCCGACCAGCATGAGTGCGCCGTATGTGTTGTGCTTGCCGCTGATTATCCCGTTTGCAAAGACATTGCTATTGGAGTTGCTTTGGGTTCCATACGCATAGACGGAGCTGGTTGCATTCGAGCCAATCACTGTGTTGCTGTTGGAGCCTGTTTGGAAAGCAATGCCATAGCCCCCTGCGGAGGTTCCAGTGGAATTGATGATGTTGTTGCTGGAGCTTGAGATGAAGAACATGCCTTGGGTTGAAGCCGAGCTCCCCAGGGAGCTTGCGATGGTGTTGGAGTTGGAGCCGGCATCAAGGAAGATGCCGCTTCCGGAGGTGGAGGTTCCCCTCGCACTGCTCAGCCTGTTGACCGTGCTTCCCACAAGGTAGACGCCATGCCCGGATGTTGAAGTTGCGTTGGTGAGCGTGACATTGTTGTTGTCAGTGCTGTTGAGGAGTATGCCCGCGCCTGAAACCGAGGTTGCGCGCGTGAGAGTGATTGTGTTGCGGGCGCCCTGCTGCACATAAATTGCATTGCCGGTTGCGTGCGTGGTGCTCACCGTGTCGTTCTGCATCAATCCGTCGCTCACCGGGTTGAAGTATATTCCATGCTGGAAGTTGGATATGTTGCAGTTGAGCACGCGCGTGTAGGTTGCGGTGCTGTAGATGCCGTAGCTGCCCGTTGCGTTGGCGCCGGTGATGCTGTATCCGTTGCAGTTGATTGTCACGTTGCTGCCGGTTATCGAAATGCATGTGCCGTTGTAAGAGAGGCTGCCGCTTAGCGTGTAGACGCTGTTCGAAGCCGAGATGGCCCCGCAGCCCTGCTGCACCGCGGAGGTGCCCGACGAGTTGGCCCAGCCGGAATACTCCTGCCCGTCATATGCCCTCACCCTGCAGGACCACACGTCGCCTGCAAAGTGGCTGCCCGGGATGAGCTGGGCAATCGCCATGGGCGTGTTCACCGGGAGGTTGTAGAATGTGTTGGAGATGTTTGGCGCGCCGTGGTTGTACCATTCAACGTATACCGCCGTGAGGTTGGACTGCTCGCTGTCAAGCAATGTCGCCGTGCAGTTTATGGTGTCGGACGTGAGGGCGCTCGCAGGCGAGACCGACACGGCGGAAACCGACGGGGGCGTGTTGTGGGAGATGCTGAAGTCCGACACTGATGATGAATAGCCCGAGGCTGAGCCATAGGCGTCTATTGAGCGCACGCGCACGCGGTAGGTGGAGAGGGAGGCAAGCGCGGTCGTGTTCCAGTTGTAGTATGCATTTGTGGTGTTGGCTATGAAGCTCCAGTTCACGCCAGAGTTTGCCGAGTATTCAAGCGAGTAGTTGAATGCGTCGCCGTCCGGCTCAGGCGTGCCTGCCGCATACCAGCTCGTGTTGATTGCGTTGGACGAATCGCCGACATAGTTCTGCCCGCCTGACGGGGCTATGTTCGTTGGGTCGCCCGGCACGTGGTTCGGGTAGGCGTGGGTGTCCAAGTCGGTCTGGGCATAGCTGTTGCCCGTGTCCCTGAAGCCCACCGCCAGCGTGGTGCTGCCCATGGAGGACGATGTGCAGTTGTACCTTACGGTGAGCGTGTTTTCTGACGTGGTGTTGGAAAGGTATGCGCAGGAGCCCAAGCTCGATGAAATATTGGTGAACACGATGTCCTCTGCGCCCGCCGGGTCGGTTGCCGATGCATCCACCCAGAACCAGTGCCCGTTGGTGGCGTCGTAATATGATACCACCTGGGCTCCATAGGGCGCGTGGGCGCCTATTATCACCGATGTGCTGTTTATCCACGAGCTGTTTGCCGACCCGTCGAACGCCATGCACCCAAGCGTCCAGTTCTGCCCTACTGCGAGCATGGGCGGGGTGGTGCGCGTGACATACTGCTCAATGCCGGGCGGGTGGTAGGAGGCAAGCGGGACGAACCAGCCGGAGTAGGCGTAGCCGTCGAATGCGCGCGCCTTGCAGAGCCAGATTTGGCCCCACGACAGGTTGCCCGAGCCCAATGTTGCCACCTTGGTGAGCGTATTGTTCTGCGCGCCTGCATAGGATGAGGCAAGCGAGGACTGGTTCGCGCCGTCCATGTACCATTCCACCTGGATGGTGAGGTTGGGCTGCTCGCGGTCGGTCGCAGTTACGCTGCAGTTGATGCTGTCGGTTATGGATGCGAATGCCTGCGGGCTGTGCAGCACCACGGTGATGTTTGGCGCGGTGTTGTATATGCGCGTGAGCGGGGCATAGTCCATCGCGCCGCCCGCTATCTTCCCGCCGGATGCGGAGCTGCTGTAGGGCACCGCTCCCGTCGTGCCTATGTAAAGGGCAGGGAATGCTGTCGATGGCACGATTCCGCCGACGTTCACCGTGCCGTCCATCACGTTCGCGTAGATGTTTCCTTCCCCGTTGCCGGAAATGGTGGTGTTGTAGATGTTGCTGCCGTTGGCGTCGCTTATGTAAGCGCCGGAAGTCGCGGTGAAGTTGTTCCAGTAGATGCGGTTGCCCGAGCTGCTGGCGCCAATGCTTAGGAGCGTGCCTGCGCCGGTGGGCGTGATGAACGTGTTGTTGTACAGCGTGTTGTTGAAGCCATAGGCGCCCAGGGCGAACGGGCTGGCGCCGATGAAGGTGTTGGCAAAGAATATGTTGTCGTAGTTCGGCCCTGCAAGGTAGCCCGAGAAGCCAACGCCATAGCTGCTGCCGTTGAACCTGTTCTGTTCGAATATGGAACCGCGCACCCCGCTCTCAATCCAGACTGCGTATAAGGCTGACGTGAAGTTGTTGCCCTTCAGCGTGGTGTTGTAGCTGCTGGGATAGAGATACATTGCCTTGGCATCGCCCCTTGTCGCAGTGAATGTGTTGTTCTCCAGCCTGTTAAAGCCATTGCCGCGCACATTGATTGCGCTGTGGTAGATGTAAGAGGATGAGGAAGTGACCGAGCAGTTCGTGACGTTGTTGTAGTTGGATGCGATGTAGAATGCGCCGGACACCCCGCTTGAGTTGCCCGAGCTGGCTTCTGCGGTGATGTTGGCGAAGCTGCCATACCCTGCAGCTGCATAGAGGGCCGCGCCGTCGGTGTATGATGTATTGAGCCGGCTGTTTGAAACCGAGGCATAGGTTGCGCCCGAAGCAAGGTAGACTGCGTGGTTGAAGTTGCTGATGTTGCAGTTCCTGATGGTGGTGTTGAGTTGGCTCGTGTAGACGCCATAGGTGCCGCTGGCGTTGGCGCCGGTTATGGACTTGCCTTGGCAATCGATGGAATTGTTGGAGCCGCCGTCGATGTAGATTGCGCTTGATGCCGCCGACGATGCGGTCGAGTTTATGACTTGGTTGTTGTTGGAGCCAGAGGTGATGTAAAGCCCGTAGCCTGCTGCACCCGAGAGAATGTTGCGGGCGATTGAGTTGTTTATGATGTTGTTGGAGCTTGATTCGATGTAGAAGCCCTTGTTTGAGTTGGAGGTTCCTGTGGAGTTGATGAATGTGTTGTAGTCGGAGCTTACGGTAACATAGACGGCGTAGCTTGAGCCGGAGGTTCCTGTTGAGTTGATGAGTGTGTTGTAGCTGGCGGTGTTTTCAAGGCGGATACCGTTGCCTGATGTAGAGGTTCCAGTAGAGTTGATGATTGAGAAGTATTTTGTCTGATAGAGCAGATAAATACCGTGACCTGATGCATGGGTGGTGATTGCGTTCGTATTTTGTATGGTTCCGTTGGTTCCGCCGGGTCCGACGAAGTAAATCCCGTGCTGGAAGCTGCTTATGTTGCAGTTCTTGATTGTGGTGTTGTACTGGTTTGTGTAGACGCCGTATGTTCCAGTTGCGTTGGTGCCGACTATTGACTTTCCTTGGCAGTCGATTGTGTTGTTTGCGCCGCCGTTGATGTAGATGGCGCTTGAAGCTGCGGAGGATGCGGTTGTGCCTGTGAAGTTATTGTTGTTTGAGTTTGATGTGACTTTAATTCCATAGGCATTTGCGCCCGAGGCGAGGTTTATGCCCGCGGAATTGATGATGCTGTTGTAGGAGCTTGTGCCAAGGTAGATGCCGACATTTGAAGTTGATGTGCCAGTTGAGTTGGTGATTGTGTTGAAGCCCGAGTCGAGTTCAATGCCTGCATTGCTGCCAGAGGTTCCCGAGGAGTTGGCGATTGTATTGTAGTTGGAGTTTATGTAGATGCCTACGCCTATTGTGGAACTTGCATTTATGTTGTTTATTGTATTGTAGTTTGCCCCATTGTAGAGGACTATTGCGGATGAGTAGGCAGGGGCAACGAAATTGTTTATTGTTGTCGAAACGTTATTTCCATCAATCGTACCGTTCATCGCCCCATTAAAGTATATTCCCGTGTCGAAGTTGCTTATGTTGCAGTTCTGCACAGTGGTGTAAGCCTGGTTGCTGTACACGCCGTAGCTGCTAGACACGTTGCTGCCGGTCAGGCTGTATCCGTTGCAGTTGAGCGTGACGTTTGACGCGGTCACCGTGAAGCAGGTGCCTGACGACGGGAGGTTCACTGAGAGCGTGTAGATTGTGTTTGCCGAGCTGAGGTTCCCGCAGGTGGTTGCGGATGCCGCGGTGAGCGGGGCATAGTCCACTGCCGAGCCGGTTATCTTCCCGCCGGAGGTGGAGCTGCTGTACGGCACGCCCGCGCCGGCTATGCCGATGTACATGCCCGGGATGCCGGATGACGGCGTGGAGCCGTAGACTGCGGGGCTGCCCGCCAGCACGTTTGCGTAGATGTTGCCCTCTCCCCTGCCTGAAAGCGTGGTGTTGTAGAAGTTGCCTGTGCCGCTGTCATTGATGTATGCCGCAGGGCTGCCTATGCTTGTGAAGTTGTTCCAGTAGAATGTGTTCGCGCCCGCGCTTGCGTCAAGGTAAATGAGGGTGGTGGCGTTTGAGAGTGTGTTGCCTGCAAAGCGGTTGCCGGTGTTGGCGCCGGTTTGGAGGGTTGCTGCATAAGCGCCAGCCAGCCCGTTTAGCGTTGAATTCGCGATTATGTTGTTTTGAGACCCGCCGTAAATGACAAGCGCGCCTGCATTGTTGGAGACGTTCCCGCGCCCAGACATTTGGCTTGCGATGATTGTATTGCTGGACGCAGTATTGAAGAGAACGCCCGCATTGCCATATCCCATTGCAGTCGAGCTGATAATCTGATTGTTGGCGTTTGAATCGAATTGGATGCCGCGATAGCTGGAAATTGCTGTGGAATTCACGATTGTGTTGTAGTTTGAACCAGTGGCAAGGCGAATGCCAAAGCCCCCGGCAGCAGTGGCGCTTGCGTTCGTGCTGCTTATTGTTCCGTTTGTTGCTCCGCTGAAGTAGATGCCCACGTCGAAGTTGCTTATCTGGCAGTTCCTCACCGTGGTGTTGAACTGGTTGGAGTAGATGCCGTAGGTGCCAGAGGTGTTGGTGCCGGTGATTGACTTGCCTTGGCAATCCACGCTCACGTTGGAGCCGCCGTCGATGTAAATTGCCGAGCTGGTGCCTGATGAAGCAGTAGTGCCTGTGAGCGCGGCGTTGTTGGAGCTGGAAGATATGAGGATTCCGATGTTTGAGCCGGAGGTGCCTGTGGAGTTGGTGAGGTTGTTGTTGATTGAGTTTGCGGCAAGCCTTATGCCGAAGTATGACGCGGATGAACCAGTGGAGCTGATGATTGTGTTGGAATTCGCGCTGTTGACCAGGTAGATGCCAAACCCGTCTGTTGCAGACCCTGCCTTGGTGGTGCTTGCATTGGTGCTGCTTATCAGCCCGCTTGTCGCGCCATCAAAGCGGATGCCCGTCGCGAAGTTGCTGATGTTGCAGTTCTGCACAGTGGTGTAAGCCTGGTTGCTGTACACTCCGTACGTTCCGCTCGCGTTGGTGCCGGTTATTGACTTGCCAGCGCAGTTGATGGTGACGTTCGCTGCAGTGACATTGAAGCACGTGGCGGCGGAATTCAGGCTGATTACCATTGTGTAAACCGAGTTCGGCGTGTTGAGGTTCCCGCAGCCAAGCGCGGAGGTTGGCGTGAGGGGCGCATAGTCGATTGCGCTGCCCGTTATCTTCCCGCCGGACGTGGAGCTGCTGTACGGCACGCCCGCGCCGTATGCTCCGATGTAGAGGGATGGATAGCCTGCGGAGGCAACGGTCCCGTATGCGCTGACCGCGCCCGACATCACGTTCGCGTAGACGTTGCCCTCATTGTTGCAGATGCTTGAGTTGTAGAAGTTGCTGCCGTTCGCATCGCTGATGTATGCGCCCGATGTCGCAGTGAAGTTGTTCCAGCAGAAGGTGTTGCCGTATGATGTTGCGGCAATGGAAACGTGGGCAGTGGTGCTGCCGAATGTGATGTTGGTGAAATTCATTTTGTCCGCAGCTGCAATAGAGAGAGCAGTGGCGCCGCTTATGGAACCGCCGGCGAATGTGTTGTCGTGCGCCAGCGCATTATCGAACAGCAGCCCTGTGCCCGTGCCGCTCGTCATTGCGTTGTTGGTGAATGTATTGTCATTGCCGGATACGATGTAAACTCCAACACCTGTAGATGAGCTGATGGTGTTGTTTGCCAAAACATTGGAGAGCGAATTCCCATAATCCCAGGTTATTTGCATGCCTGTGCCGCTTGTGCTGGATATTGTGTTGTTTGCAATAATGTTGCTCGATGCTGAGAGCAGCACCGCGGTGCCGCTGCTCATTATGCTGTTTCTGGTTATAGTGTTGCTGTTGGCGCTGTTATCCAGGAACAGCCCGTAGCTGGAAGCATTCAGCGTGTTGTTGAACAGCGTGTTGGATGATGCCCCCCAGAGGCGTAATGCTGAAGTTCCTGCCAAGATGTTGTTGCTGCGCACATCGTTTGAGTTCGCGCTGGTGTTGAGGTGTATGCCGTACAGGGATATACTGCTGATTGTGTTGTTCTGTATTGCCCCGCCTGAAGATCCATAATAGTGGATGCCTATCGGGAAGTTGCTTATCACGCAGTTTCTGATTGTCGTGTTGGGCTGGCTGCTGTACACGCCATAGGTGCCTGTTGTGTTTGTGCCCACAATGGACTTGCCCTGGCAGTCCACCAAGACGTTGCTGCCGCCGTCGATGTAGATTGCGCTTGACACGGCAGAGGAGGCTGTCGTATTTATGATTTGCGTGTTGTTGGCGCCCGCGAGGACGTGCACCCCGTAGCCTGCCGCCCCCGAAACAAGGTTGGATGCGATTGAATTGCGTATGATGTTGCCGGTGCTCCCCGAGATGTAGAAGCCCCTGCCGGAGTTGGAGGTCCCCGTTGAGCCGGTTATGTTGTTGTAGCTGGAGCCCCCGTCGATGTAGAAGCCCAGGGAAGACGTGGAAATTCCGCTTGAGCCGGTGATGTTGTTATTAGAGCTTTGGTAGAGGGCAAACCCTATGTCGGAAGCGGAGGTCCCGGTGCAGTTGGCAAATGTATTGCTGCCAGAGCCGGAATAGGCGTAGATGCCGGAGTTTGAGGCGGAAGTTCCCGTGGAATTGGCGATTGTGTTGAAGCTGGAGCTTGTAGAGAGGAAGATGCCGGACCCCGCCGCAGCATTTGCGTTGCTGTTGGTTATCCTGTTGTAGCTTGCGCTGTTGTAAAGGTAGATGCCTGTGCCACTTGGATGGGACGACGCATGAGTCGTGCTTGCAGTGACGTTCTCTATCGCGCCATATGTTGACCCGTTGAAGAAGATGCCTGTCGCGAAGTTGCTTATCTGGCAGTTCCTTACAGTGGTGTTGAATTGGGCGGAGTAGATGCCGTAGGTGGCAGATGTGTTCGTGCCAGTTATTGATTTGCCCTGGCAGTCTATAGAAGTATTGTTCGCATCGGCTCCGATGCTTACTCCATGGCTCGCTGTGGATGATGCGGTTATCCCCGTAAAGGAGTTGCCGTTGCTGTTCGCGTTTGCGTATGCCCCGGTTCCTGCGATGCTCACGCCCGCTCCGGTTGCAGTTCCCGAAACATTGATGAACGTGTTGGTTCCAGAAACCCACAGCCCTATTCCGGGATAGGTCTTTCCGACGCCTACTGTGTTTGCGATGGTGTTTCGGTGCACTCTGTCTAACCCGAGTCCGTAGCCTGCGCCGGATGCATAAGTGTTGTTTATCAGGATATATGAGTTGATGGTTGATGATGGTGATGCTGAGTAGATGTAGATGCCGGATGCGTATGGAATGCTTCCGACACTTGACGTTGATGATGCGTTCACGTTGTCGATTGTTCCATTGGTTGCTCCGTTGAAGTATATGCCGGTATAGAAGTTGCTTATGTTGCAGTTCCTTATCGTGGTGTTGAGCTGGTCGGAGTAGATGCCGTACGAAGACGAAACGTTCGCGCCGGCCAGGCTTGCCCCCTGGCAGTCGATTGTGACGTTTGCGCCGCCCACAGTGTAGGCGTTGGTGACATCAGCTGCCGTGGTTGTGAAAGAATTGTTTATTGCCAGCGCGCCCGTGCCGACATAGTAGCCTCTTGAGCCAGCTGTGCCAGAAGTTATCTTTGCTGTGTTGTTTGCCAATACAGCGCCGGTTCCAGTGGCGGTTATTGCATACTGGAGGTGGGTCACGTTGTTGCCGATTATCCTGTTTCCCGAACCGCCGTTTTCGTAAATCTGCGTATACCCGCTCAGCCCCCCAAGGACGGTGTTGTTCTGCATCAGGCTGTTTGTCGCGCCCTCGAAAAGCACTGCGCGCGCAAAGCTTGATATGATGCAGTTCTTCACCGTGGTGTTTGTCTGGTTGCTGTAGATGCCATAGGTGCCTGTTGTGTTGGTGCCAGTTATCGACCTGCCCTGGCAGTCAATGGTGTGGCTTGAGCCGTTGGCAACATAAATTCCGCTTGCGCCCGCAGTTGCAGTTATGGTATTATTCAGGATTTGGTAGCTGGATAGTGTACCGCCGAAGGGGCGGAGGTATATTGCGCCGTATGAGTTGTTCGCGCCGGTTGTGCTGATTGTGTTGTTGGCAATGATGTGCCCGGTGCCGGAATATTGGGAAATGATGGGGGCGCACTGGAAGTTTGAATTTGCGGAAATCGCATTGCTCGCCACCACGTTGCCTGTGCCGGTGCCGAGGAACACACCGGAGCAGTCTCCCCCTGGGGCATTCTGCTGTACCGCTATGATATTGTTTGAAACAACGTTGCTGTTTGTGCCTGTGCCGTGCAGCAGGACTCCATATGCGCCCGAGGCAGAGGTTGTGGTTATGTTGTTGCGGTCAATCAGCCCGCTGCTCGCGCCGGAATAGCTGATGCCGTATGGGAAATCCCTTATGTTGCAGTTCCTCACCGTGGTGTTGAGCTGGTTGCTGAAAACGCCATAAGCGCCGGAGGCGTTGTTGCCGAATATAGTATAGCCATTGCAGTCAAGCACCACGTTTGCTGCGGTGACATTGAAGCATGTCGCGCTTATGCTCAGGTTTGTGGACATTGTGTAAACGGTGTTTGCAGTGGAAAGCACTCCGCAGCCGATTGCGGTTGTGGGCGTGAGGGGCGCGTAGTCTGTTGCGCTCCCGATAATCTTCCCGCCGGAATTCGCGCTTGTGTATGGCACTGCGCCGCCCGTGCCTATGTAAAGCGGGGGGTAGCCAGTTGATGCTGTTGAGCCGTACACGCCCACTGCGCCTGACATCACGTTTGCGTAGACGTTGCCTTCAGGCTTGGCGGTGACCGAGTATGCATACTGCACTTCATTTGCGGAAAGCGCGCGGTTGTAGAGCTTGATTTCATCCAATGTGCCGTCCGTTGACCAGCCGTACATTGTGCCCACAGTAAGCGCGACCGCATTGTCCACACTGCCGGTGATTGCGGAAATGTCAAGCTCGTTTGTCTGCTTTGCCCCGTTGACATACGCCTTTGCCTTGTCTGCGGACCTGTCGAATACGATTACTATGTGCACCCACTTGTTCACCATCTCAGACGGCCGGAAGCCGGGGTCAAATGTTATTCCTGCATTGCCAGTGTTGGCCGTCCCGTCGCTGAGGCAGACGACTATCCCATTTTCATTGTATGTGTGCCCAACGTCCCATCCAGGGCTGCCGGCAGTGTAGCAGACATTGGACTTCTTTATCATGAACCATGCTTTCGGGTATGTGAAGTCCCTGTACTTGCCCCACATCTCTACGCTGAAGCTTCCTGTGCCGAAGTTCAGGCTGGCGGCGGATGCCGCAGACATGCTGCCGCCGCTGAGGCTCAGCGCATTATTGATGCGGCCCGTGGTCCAGGTGTAATTGCCGGAAATCGTGCCAGTGTTGCTGCCCGCGCTGTCAGCCGCGGCAGTGTTGCTCGCCTCGTTGAGCTTCCAGTAGGCAACCAATCCGCTTGCAATGGACACGTTTGAAGTGTTGTAGTAGTTCGCCATTCCGCTGGAGTCGTTGATGTAGGCCCCGCTTGTGGCAGTGAAATTGTTCCAGTAGAAGCGGTTGCCCGAGCCTGACTGCGAATCATAGGACACCAATGTGCCGGTGGAGATGAACGTGTTGTTCACGTACGTGTTGTTGTAGTGCGTGTTGGCGCTGTAGAAGCGCAGCGCGTAGTTGCTGGTGCCGTTTATCCTGTTGGAAACGAACAGGTTGTTGTGGCAGGCATTTTCCATGAGGAGCGCGCCCACCGCGGTATCGGCAGTGATGTTGTTGCGGATGAATGTGTTGTAGCTTGACTGGTAGATGTCGGCGCCGTATACCCTGCCGTTGATGATATTGTCCGAGATGATATTGTAATTGGTGCCAATCAGCCACAACGACGGGTACGGGTTCTGGTTCGTCACGCTGTTGAGAATCTTGTTGTTGCCTCCTGTGCTTATGTATATGCCCGTGCCTGTGCTGTGTGTGGAGCTTGCCGTGACATTCTGTATGGTGCCGTAATTCACCGCGCTGAACCTGATTGCATCCTGGAAGTTGGAGATTATGCAGTTCCTCACCGTGGTGCTGTTTTGGCTGGAATAGACACCGTAACTTCCAGAAGCATTAGTGCCAACCAGCGACTTGCCCTGGCAGTCGATGTTGGTGCTGGTTCCGCCCTCAATGTAAATGCCATATGCAGATGAGCCGGCATTGGTGATTGTGTTCCCAAGGAGCGAGTTCCCATTGGAGCCCGAGCTTATCCTTATGCCCAGCCCGTTGGTGTTGGTAGGCGCGATTGTGTTGTTCTGCACAAGCCCGTTTGCTGCCCCGACATACCAGATGCCCGTGTCTCCGCCGGAAATCACGCAGTTCTTCACGGTGGTGCCTGCCTGCGTGCTATACACGCCATAGCTAAATGACCCGGGTGTGATTGCCCTGCCCGCGCAGTCAAGCGTGACGTTCGCAGCCGTGATGTTGAAGCATGTTGTCGCTGAAGTCAGGTTGGTTGACATTGTGTAAACCGCATTTGGCGTGGAAAGCGCGCCGCAGCCAAGCGCGGAGGTTGGCGTGAGCGGGGCTGCGTCGGATGCGCTTCCCGTTATTTTCCCGCCCGAATTTGCAGACGTGTATGGCACCGCGCCGGTTGTGCCGATGTAAAGTCCGGGGATGGAGGATGCAGTTGAGCCCCTGACGGCTATTGAGCCGTTGATTACATTCGCCCAGATGTTGCCCTCGTTGGTGGCATTTGTTAAATACCTGACAATGACTATTCCGTTTCCTCCTGCTCCGTTTGCCCCTGCACTGCCGCCGCCTCCGCCGCCTCCGTAATGCTGATTTGTGCCATTGCTGCCAAAACCCAACCCGCCTATCCCTATGCTGGCGCCGAATGCAATATATGCCGAGCCGCCGCCTCCGCCGGCGTAATACGTGGGCGTGCCAGATATGTTATATGAAAGCCCAACGCCGCCGTCGCCGCTTTTTATGCTGTTGCCACTGCCACCGGCCCCGCCGGCTCCGCCGCCTCCGCCCGTTGTGTAGGGGCTGGTGCACCCTGCAATTCCATTGCCCCCCGCATATCCTTGCCCGGAAGTCCCGCTTGCTCCTGAAAATTGATACCCTCCGCCTCCGCCAGAACCTCCGGTTCCAGCAGCAGTAAGCAATGCACAGTTGTTTGTGCTGCCGCCCCTCCCGCCTCCAATGGCAGTCATTGAACTGAAAACAGAAGTGCCTCCGCTAGTATTCACTGCCCCGCCGCCCCCAACAGTTACGGCAATTGTGCCAGCCGATATGGCATGGGATGCATTGTAAATCAGCCCGCCTCCTCCGCCTCCGCCTGCGAGAATGCTCCCGCCGCCTCCGCCTCCACCCACCACAAGGACTTCGACGTTTCTGTTCATTCTCGCAGTATAGTTGAAGCTGCCATTTGCAGGGAAAGTGTGGATGGTGTAACCGCCCACATGCGTGATGGTTCCGCCCGTGTCATCATTCAGGTATGTTGTGCAGTTGTAGAAATTGCCGCCGTTGGTGTCATTGACATAAACGCCTGTCGTCGTGGTGAAGTTGTTGAGGCAGAAGGTGTTGGCAGATGCAGTGGAATCTAAGTAGAGCAGAGTGGCGGCATTGAGGAACGTGTTGTTTACGAATGTGTTGTTTGTGTTGCTGGTTATTTTAACAGTGGCCGCATATGCCCCGCCGTTTCCATTGATCGTGCTATTGGAGACGGTGTTGTTATGAGAATTGTAAATTAGCAGTGTGCCATAGGCATCATCTCGCCCGCTAAATTGACAGTTGGAAATGACATTGTTATTTGCGCCAGATTCTACATCCAGCCCCCTAGCCCCGCCCGACGAATTTGCCAGTGTGTTGAAAGATGAACCAGACATAATCAAATACGATCCTCTTACTGCACTTGCGGTATTGTTGCTTAAAAGGTTGTAATTTGCAGAAGTGGAAAGCGCAATCGCAAAGGCATAACCAGGCGCAGTTGCTGAAGCGGATGTTGTAGAGACCGTGTTGTTGGATATTGCTCCGTTTGTCGCACCCACAAACATTATTCCTGTTGCGAAGTTGCTTATGTTGCAGTTCCTCACAGTGGTGTTGAAAGCGGCGGAGTAGATGCCGTAGCTGCCAGATGTGTTTGCGCCGGTGATACTCGCGCCCCGGCAGTCTATTGTGTTGTTGGCGCCTGTGATGTCGTATGCGCGGGCTGCGCCCGTGCCGGTGAATATAATTGTGTTGTTGATGTAGTTGTTGTTTGGCGCATTGGTAAGGAAGATTGATGCGTTTGCGCCAGAGACCGTCACGGTGTTGTTTGCATATGTGCCATTGCTCGCCCCGTTGTTTATCCCGAAGGTATAGACCTTTGAATTTACAATATTGTTTGCCACCACGTTCCCTTTGCCAAATGCAAGCCAAATTGCATAATCGTCAACGTAGTTCTGCGTCACGTTGTTGTTGATGAATGTGGTGTAGTTCTTGTTGCTGAAAAGCCCTATGCTGAAATTCACGATGTTGCAGTTCTTCACTGTCAGGCTTTCCCCTTGCCCATAGACGCCGATTGTTGCTGCCGCGTTGTTCCCGGTTATTGAATAGCCGTTGCAGTTGAGGGTGACGTTCGCAGCAGTGACCGTGAAGCAGGTGGTGGCTGAATTCAGGTTGGCCGTCATGCTGTAGGTGGTGCCCGCCGTGGAAAGCGCGCCGCACTGCAGGCCGGCTGACGCGGCATAGCTCAGCACCACTATGCCTGAGCCTCCCTCGCCTCCGCGGTTGGTGGCGTTGTAGTGCGAGCCTCCTCCGCCTCCGCCTCCGGTGCTGGGGCCTGCGTGGCCTCCGGGCGTGTTGGTCTGCGAGTTGGGCGAGCCTCCTCCGCCTGCCTTTCCACTGTTTATCGCGCTTCCGCCGCCTGTGGTGGTGCCCACTGCGCCTCCGCCTCCGCCTCCTGCGCCTCCGTTGCCGCCCACGCTTGATGAATATGATGCGCCGCCTCCGCCTCCTGCCCAGTAGAAAGCAGTGCCAAGTATGCTGTTGGAAATGCCTGCGCCTCCGTTGGGCTGGTTGTTTCCGCTTGCCCCTGCTCCGCCTGCGCCGCCTCCGCCTCCCGAATAGTATTGGCTGCCCATGCTTCCGCCAGCATAGCCTTGCCCGGAGGTGCCTGAACCGCCGGCATAGGTGCCGGCCGCTGCCCCGTCACTGTAGCCCGATGCGCCTCCGCCCGAGCCTCCTGATGCGCCTGTTGCCCCGGGCGTGTAGCCGACATAGGAGCTTCCTCCCCTGCCGCCTCCGATTGCAGTCATGGTGCCGAACGCGGAGTTCTGCCCGTTGGTTGCCGATATGGTGTATGCGTGGGCAGTGGGTTGCCCCGCAGTTTTTGCAGAAGGCCCGCCATGCCCGCCCATGCCCACTGTGACCGGGTAGGCTTGCAGGGTGACAGGATAGGATGCGTTGTAGATGTAGCCTCCTGCGCCGCCTCCGCCCCCCATGTCCATTCCACCGCCTCCTCCTCCGGCCACCACGAGCGCTGCGACATTGGTGGCTGCTGGCGGGGTGAAGGTGCCTGAGGCCGTGAAGATGTGCACGCAGGAGCCGTTTATCATGAGCACCTTGCCGCCCGAGCCGCACTGGCCTGACGTCGCATTGTTGTACTGCGACGCAATCTCCGCCGCGGAAAGCGCGCGGTTGTAGAGCTTCACTTCATCCATGGTGCCGTTGAAGAAATATGAGGTGCCCGAGCCATAGGCGCCGATTATTGAAGTGCCCGCAGGGTTGGTGGCGATTGCCTGGGAATATGCCTTGGTTGCAGCCTGCACCCCATTCACATATATGTATTTGTTTGCGCCGGTGTAGACGCAGGCAACATGGTTCCACTGATTGTTTGTGAAATAGGAGCTGATGTTCAATGTCAGGTCGTCCATGCCGCCAGTGGTGTTGATGGTCCTGTAGTACAGAAGATTGCCGCTGCTGAAGAAACAAGAGTATTGGGTGTTGACGGCGCCATTCGTGGTCTTTTCAAATATGAAACCATTCTGGACAAAGTTGGAGGAACGCACCCACGCTTCGATTGTGTGCGCCTGCACATCAAACTGGGAAGTCGCAGGCAGCATCATGTATTGATTAACTCCGTTGAACGAAAGCGCGCCGCCAGACTTTCCTGACGTTGTCCAGGTTGCGCCTGACACTGTGCCGGTGTTGCTGCCCGCGCTGTCGGCTGCGCTTGTGCCGGAAGTTTCGTTGAGCTTCCAGTATGCGACAGGGGGCGCGAAGCGCACCCAGATTGCGCCCCAGTCGTAATAATCGGTGCTTGCGCCGGTCCAGAATGGCTTGTTTTGGTAGCTGCCAGATGTGCCGCCGCCCCAGAAGTTGCCGTCCCAGCACGCGCCATACCACCAGGGAGTCTGCCCGTAGCTGTTCGCGCAGTTGGCGCTATACACGTCGTGGTCTGCTTCGTAGGTGGTGAAGCCATAGCTGTTTGCAGCGCTGAAATATTTCAGCCCAGGAGAGGTGCCTCCTATCGGGATGGCTTCGGTGGAAAGCGCAATGGAATAGTAGTTGCCCGAGTTCAGCGAGAAGTTGTAGGTCGCGCGGTGGGAAATTGAAGAGGATGAAGAGCCTGTCTCTGCGCGAAGCTCGTTGCCCAGGTAGTTCCAGTAGCCAAGGCCCACCAGCTGGTCATAGTCGCCGTTGAGATTGCCAGTCTGGTTGCCCATCACGCTGTTGAAGTTTATTGCGTCGGACCAGGAAGGCTGCGGCGGCACCGAGTAGGGACTGTTCAGCAGCACCAACGTCCATCCGCCGTTTGCCATATCGCAGTAAGTAGTGATGGGCGCAAGCGAGCCCGTGCCATCAGGGTCTATTGTGTAAAGCCCGTTGCCTGTGGACGCGCCGCTGTAGAGGATGTCGGAGCAGGAGGTATAGTAGTAGGTGCCTGTGAAAGATTCCACTGTTGTAGAGTATTTCACAATCACTATGCCTGTTCCGCCCGTTGTGCTGGGGCTGCCTCCGCCGCCTATGGCGCCTGCGCCGTTGTTTCCAATGGAGCCATATACAGGGTTTTCATGATAATAGTAACCGCCGCCTCCGCCTGCATAATAGGTGGGGGTGCCTGAAACATTAAAGCTTAAACCAATTCCTCCATCCCCTGCTGCTGACGCGCCAGGGGCTCCGCCGACTGCGCCTGCGCCTCCGCCCCCTGCGCTTGCATAACTGCTTGAAGAATAGGCCCTGCTTGCCCCGCCTGCATTGCCTTGCCCTGAAGTGCCGGAACCGCCAGAGTATCCTGTGTAATACTGGGCGCCCCCTCCGCCTCCAGACCCTCCGCTGTGGCCGGCTTCTGCTGCATTCCAAGAGGGAGCGCCGCCTCCTGCGCCTCCGCCGATTGCAGTCAATGAGCCGAATACGCTGTTTGCCCCGTTGGTGTTGGTGCCGCCTCCTGTGCCCACTGTGACAGCAATTGCGCCTGATGCAGAATAAGCTGCATTGTAAATAAGCCCGCCTCCGCCTCCTCCGCCTCCAAAGCCAGAACCGCCGCCTCCGCCTCCTGCAACCACGAGCACCTCAGCGTTGCAGCTGCCAGTCACATTGAATGTCCCGTTGGCTGTGAATGTGTGTATGCGGTAGCCGCCGGCTTCGGTTATTGTTCCTCCGGTTGCAGAGCAAACCGCGAAAGCGCTGCCTGCGAGAAGAAGAATGAATACTGCAATTGTCATGAACTTGCTGAAAAGAAGAGGGGTGCAGCGGCTCGCCTGGGGCGCAGTGCGCGCCGGGATGGCTGATGTAGGCGGCGTTGGTTCCAAACGCATCAAAATCTAACCTTGTCGCACCCATCGCCGCGCAAGCGGCGAGCTGCAGAACGGTTCGCCGTTCTGCACCAATTCATCAAGGGTGCCTGCTTTGCGCACATCCCAGTTCCCACGCCGGAATGCGCGCGTTTTCTTTGCTGTCAGATTCTGTCCGTGCTTCCTGGATTGTCTTTGCTTCCTGCTTTGCATTTTCTTTCCGTATCGTTCATGCTTCCTGCATTATTTCCGTATTCTGCAATGATGTGGAAAACGGCATTTCCTGCGCGCGGAAAAAATTCAATTTCCGGCGTGCGATATGCACGATAGCCACCGCTCCCCACGGTTTTTATACGCATCAATTCCATATCAACATTTATATACTTGCTGCCGGTTTTTACCTCGATTTTCCTGCTTTTTTTTCCGCTCGCTTCCCTTGTTTTCCTCCATTTGGAAATTTCCTGAATCATCTTACCTGCACGCTCGCCTCGTCGCTTGTGCAGTTCAGCGAGCCGTTCATGTACCACCTGTAATAGTATGTCACGTTGCTCCCCAGGGAGCCTGGCGAGCCCGCCCATCCCTGCAGCGTGTCTGTGACAAAGGGCGCGTCCGGGCTTATCCTGCACGTGTAGGTTGCCAGGATGCGGTTTATTATCGGCGCATAGTCTGCGCAGTTTGCAAAGCTGCACACGAACTTCCCAAGCGAGGTGCTGTTCCTGTAAGGATAGCCGGGCCCGCTCGAGCCGACGTTGTAGCCCGCCATGCCGGAGGACTGCGTTGCGCCCACGACAAGGACGCTGCCGTCAATCACGTTGGCGTATGCATTGCCCTCCCCGTGGCCTGAGAGCGACGTGTTGTAGTAGTTGCCCCCGTTCAGGTCGCGCACGTAGGCGCCCGATGTTTCGCCGAAGCTGTTGAGGTAGAACCTGTTGCTTCCGCTTGCTGCGGAGACGTTGACGTGCGTGCCGGTTGCGGACGAGAACGTGTTGTTGTAGAAGAGGCCCAAGCTTGCGCCTTCCAGGTGGATGGCGTTTGCAAAGTCCACGAACGTGCAGTTGTGCACCTTGGTGCCGGACGCGCTGCTGAACACGCCGTACACGCCCGATGCGTTGGCGCCGGCGATTGCCCTGCCGTTGCAGTTTATCTCGATGTTGCCGCCAGTGACGTTGAAGCATGTGGAGGGGGCGGAAAGGCTTGAGCCAAGCGAGTAGACCGCGCCTGCGCTGGAAAGCACCCCGCATCCCTGCAGCACCGCGGAGGTGGGCGTGGAGGCTGCCCACGAGGAGGAAGCCATGCTGTCCGTGACATTCACCTTGCAGTGCCAGGTTTCGCCTGCGGACAGGTTGCCTGCGCCAAGCGTTGCGACATTGGTGAGCGTGTTGTTGGGCGCGCCGGCATATGAGGATGAGAGCGCGGGCACGAGCACGTTGTTCTTGTACCATTCGACAGATGCATTCAGCAATAGCTGCTGCCCGTCAAGGGGCCTGATGCTGCAGTTGAGGCTGTCGGATGTGTAAGCCACGGTGGGCGCAAGCTGGATGTCCGCGATGGTTGGCGCGGTGTTGTGCACTATCGCGAAGTCCGAGGCGGAGGCGGCATAGCCTGAAACCCCGCCGTACGCATCGCTTGCGCGCACGCGCACGCGGTAGGTGGGCAGAGAGGGGATAGCGGTGGAGTCCCATGCGTAGCTGGTGCTCGCCGTGCTGCCTATGGCGCTCCAGCTTGAGCCGGAGTTTGCCGAGTATTCCACTGCATAAGTTACCGCGTCGCCGTCGGGGTCGGAGCTTGCCGACCATGAGATGGAGATTGCGTTTGCAGCAAGCGCCCCGAACGACTGCCCGCCGTTGGGGGCTATGTTGGAAGGCGCGGGGGGCGCGGTGTTGCTGGTGTTGGCGCACGCCTGCGCGGATGCCGCGCCTGCGTTGCCGAATGCGTCCTGGTACCTGACTGTGAAGCAGTATTGCGTGTGCGCGGACAGGCCGGTTGCCGACCAGGTGTTGCCTGCCTGCCAGCCCGAGCTTGGCCCGCCTATGCGCGTGAAGTTGTAAGGCGTGGCGCCCATGAGCGCGCAGCCGGTGTCGGAAATTGCTCCGACCAGGGGCGCAGCCACGTTTATCTGCGAGGTGCCGACCGGGGTGGCGCTGGTGATGTTTGCCACTGTTGCCGGGCCTGAGTTGTCCGTCTGGAATGCGCTTGCGCTGTTAACTTCGCCAGACGTCCCGCCTGCATAGCCGTCAGCCACCCTTCCGTAGACGGTGTGCACAGCCGTGTCGTTCCAGAAGGATTGCGCAAGGAACGTGCAGCTCGGGGGCGTGCCTGCGCCGGTGCAAAGATTGCTCTGCCCTGTTGCCGCGCCGGCCTGCAGCGTGAGCGCGTCGCTGTTGGCGTCGGTTGCGCCGTTTGCGGTCACCGTCACCGTGCCTGTCTTTATGCATGCGGGCGAGACGGATATCGAGGTGAGGGCGGGCACGGAGTTGCCGGTGAGGCATGTGTATGAACCTGATGTTGAGCCTGCGTTGTCAAACCCGTCCTTGTATTGCACCGTGTAGTTGTATGTGGTGTGCGCGGAAAGCGAGGTGTCAGACCAGGTGTTGGAGGAAATCCAGCCCGAGTTTACAGCCGTGCCTGCGCGCGTGAAGAGGTATTTCACCGTCCCGTTGCAGCCGGCGTCGGTTGCCACCGAGGAGGTCAGGTCGCACCTGTTGATGCCCACGGGCGTCGTGTTCATGAAAGGCGTGGTGCCAGGCGCGGAATTGTCCGTGCTGAACGAGCTGGACACTACTGGGCTGGAATACGCCATGCCGTCGTATGCCCGCGCCCAGACGGCGTTGGCGCCCGTGCCACCGTAGAAGCTTTGCGCCGTGAAGCTGCATGAGCTTGAGGCAACGTTGCAGATGTTGGTGCCGCCGGAGGAGGTGCCTGCCTGCAGGTATGTGGTGTCGCCGTTCGCATCGCCGAATCCGGATGTGCTCACGGACACGCTGCCCGTCTTTATGCAGGCAGGGGCAAGAGATATCGAGGCGAGCGTGGGCGCAGTGTTGGTGGTGACGGTGTAGACCGGGCATTCCACGCGCGTGGCATTTGCATATGTGGATGAAATTCCGTCGTATGCCCACACAGTGCATGAGTATGTGTGGCCGTTTTGGAGGGGCAGCGAGCCTATGTCCTCGGGAATCCTGATGAGCACTGTGTCGGTGTTTGAAGTCTTGCCGGTCGCAGAGCCCTCTGCATACGGGTTGCCGTTGTACTTGAGTATGTACCCGTAGTTGACAAGCTCGACGTAGCCGTCGTTGTCGGTCGCCACGGCGTGGAGCTGGAGGCCCTGGTTGGGCGTGAGCGGGCTGGGCGTGATGTACTTGGCGGTCACCGCCGGCGGGGCGTTGGGGCGCGAGGTCACTGAGACCGTGTTGGAGGTGCAGGAGGTTTTTGCGCCGTTCCCGTCGGTAACGTTGAAGACTATGGTGAATGTGCCTGTTTGGACTGGCGATATGTAGGGCCTGCCGCCAAAATATACCCACCCGCCATTTGCCAGGCTGCCTGATGAAGTGCCACCAGTGGTGGTGACGCCGTTCATTTTGGTCTCAAACGTGTATGTCAAGCTTGACGATTCGGTGTCGCTGCCCTGCATGGAGCAGGAGACCACATCGGCAGTGCATGGGGATGCACAGGTGTAAACACCAGATGGCGTGCATGATGCACTGCATGTCGGCGGGGCGTTGGGCGTGGTTGCGCATGATTGAGAGGATAGCGTGCCGATGTTGCCAAGGTTGTCCTTGTACTGCACCTTGTAGCAATAATTGGTGGTGCCTGTGAGCCCGGTGTCCACCCATGTTGCGCCCGCCTGCCATCCGCTGCTTGCGTACGTGGGCGAAACCCTGCTTATGTTGTATTGCGCGGGGGCGGAGTGGGGCTCGGTCGCAGAGGTTGCCACAACGGTGATTTGGCTGTAGCTGTTTGCAGTGACCGATGCGACTGTCGCCGGGTCGGGCGTGGGCGCGCTTCGGTCGATGGTGGTCGCGCAGTTCGGGCCGCCAAGCCAGGACGACTGCCCGCCCGAGCCTGTTGCGCGCACCTGGTAGCAGTATTGCGTGTTGTCAGCAAGCCCGCTGTGCGTGTAGGATGCTGTTGTGCCTGTGTAGACCGTGCCCGCAGTCGCAGGCGAAGTCTTGTAGAGTTCGTAGGTCGTTCCGCCTGGGTTGCCGTTCGCAGCCCAGCTTATGGATGTTTTTCCGAGGTGAGAATTAAGCGCCTGGTCCGCGACCGCGCTCACCGAAAGCGTGGAGGGCACGGTTGGCGGGGTCCATGCGCAGCCCGATGCGGACGCTGCCCCGCTGTTAAGCGCGTGGTCGCGCGGAGTGATTGTGTAGCAGTACTGCGTGTTTGGCGTGAGGCCTGAAATGGACGCGCTTGAGCCCGTGTACCATGCTGACGCGCCCGTTCCTGTGCCTGTCACATAGTATTCCTTGGTGCCTGAGGCGACTGTGAGGTTCTTCACGGCAGATGATGCGTTGTTGCCCGGGCCGTCGATGCTGCTTGCATAGTAATAGTACATGTTGCCGTAGTCAGTCACCTGCCCCCAGCTTACTGTCGCTGCCGTTGTGGATGCCGCCGCCACAGTGGGCGCGGAGGGCGTGGCGGGCGCCACCGTGTCGCTGGTGGCAGTGTCGGCGTAGTTTGGCGCGTTTCCTGCAAATGCCAACGAGTATGGCCCGCCAACACTCGTGCTGCGGTAGAACGACTTATTTAGCCTTCCGCCCTGCATGTCGTTGATGATTTCGCGCTGCGATAGAGAGCGGTTGTAGATGCGGACTTCGTCTATCTTGCCATTGAAGTACCAGCCGTTGTCGTCATAGCCGATGCGCAGCGCGTTGGCCAAAGCGTTGTTTGCCGAGCCTGCTATTGAATGCGAATTGCCCGCCACCCCGTCTTTGTAGAATTTCAAGGCGGAACCGTCATAAGTCATTGCCACGTGCTGCCAGGTGTTGGCAGTGGGCGCGAAACCGCTGTCATAAAATGCCCAGTTCGCAGCTACTGCGCCTTGTATCTTCCCGTTGTATATGCTGAGTGCGCTGTCAGGATTCTTGCGTGCAATCCCCTGGTTGCCCGTTCCGGTCGGGTTTATCCATGCTTCCACAGTTATTTGTGCCGGGTTGAGCGACGCAGTATCCGGCACAATGACATAGTTCGTGCCTGTGAAGGAAAGCGCACTGCCAGTTCCTTCTTTGCCGGTTGTCCAGGCCGGTGAATTGTAAAGCGCGCCGTCGTTCGTGTTCTTAGACCAGTCCGCAGTCGCCGTGCCCGATGCCTCCTCGAACGGCATGTAAAGCACAAGCCCGCTGTCGCCTTCGGCTGTGGAAACGTAAGCCTTGGTCTGGATATATTCCTCGGAAACTTCGGCGGCGGAAAGCGCGCGGTTGAAGACTTTCACTTCGTCGATTGAGCCGTTTATCGTTGCGCCGTTATAGTCGCTCTTCCCAAGCTTCAGGGGAACCGCACTGTTTACATTCCCTGGCAGCACAGAGCCAGTGTCGGTGAGAACACCGTTGTTTATGTAATAAATCTTGTTGCTCGCGTCTCGCATTATGCCGACCATCCTCCAGTCGCTGATGTCTGAAAGGCCGGTGTAATACTCGATATGCGCCGTGCCGTTGCCGACCAGGAGATAAAGCGCCTGCGGAGAGGAGGCATAACTCATGGACCAGCCTGCGTTGCTGTTGAAGCTGGCGCCCTTGGAAATGAAACCTGCCCCGGTTTGGAACTTTGACTTGAACCAGCCATAAGCGGTGAATGGCCCGGTGCTGAAGTTGAGGCTGGTGCTGTCTGGGACATTTATGTAATCATTCACACCGTCAAACAATGCCGCGCTGTTCACCCTTCCAGATGTCGTCCAGGTTGGGCCGCTGGTTAATGTTCCCGTATTGCTTCCCGCGCTGTCATATGCATAGCTGCCGCTTCCCTCGTCGAATTTCCAGTAGCCAACGAGCCCGCGCTTGCCTGGAAGAAGGTAAGGCGAGGCAGGCGCGGTCCTGTCCGCGGTGATTGCGCACACCGTGGCGGAGTAGCCAGAGTAGGCATAATGGTATGCGCGCACGCGGTAGCAGTAGCGCGTGTTGTCCGAAATCCCCGAGTGGGTGTAGGAAGTTGATTCGCCCGCCGAAAGCGTGGTGCCCACGGTGGTTTCCTGAACCTCGTAGGTGGTGCCCGCGGTGTTGCCGTTTGCGCCCCAGCTTATGGCAATCTTGCCAAGCTGGGAGATAAGCGGCTGGTCTGTGGCCACTGCCAGCGTGGGCGTGGTGGGTGTCACCACTGGCACCACGCAGGAATACGAGCTGCAGATGTATCCGCTGGCTGCGCAGTTTGTGCACGAGCCTCCGCTGCATCCGCAGTTGCTATCCGTGCCTGCGCAATAAGTGCCTGTGCCGCAGGCAGTCACCCCGACATTGCAGCTGCCGCCCGTTGAGCAGCCATAGGCTGTGGTCGTGGTCTGCTGGCCCGAGCAGCCGTTAGCGCCAGTTATGCTGCAGTACTGCGAGCAGCTTGCAGATGCCCATGCGCCGTTCATCCAGATTTGGCCGTTGCTTTCGGGATAATAAGTCTGCGCGCCAGGGTTGTTGGCCGGGCAGTATGTGTTCACGCCGTTGCATGTATTATATGTCCTTGTGGCAGTGCACGCGCCGTTGCTTGCGGACCACGTGGTGCTGCCGAAGCAGAGGGTGCCTGCTGCAACCAGCGAGACTCCAGGGCAGCTGCCTCCGCTGCAATATCCGGCGGTGGCGCACGTGTCGCCTGCCGCGCAGGCATAGCCGTCCCTGTTCGACCAGGCAGTGGTGCTCACCGCGGTGTTGCACACCTGGCAGGCATTCCCGCCGTTCACCGCGCCGTTGGAGTAGCAGGTGCCGCCGATGTAGCAGCTTCCGGAATTGATGGTGTAACCGCACGCATTGCCTGTGCACGTCGCGGTGGTGCAAGCGCTCGGTGCGCTGCATGTTGTGCATGTGCCGCTGCTGCAGCCGCAGCTTGCAATCGTGCCGGCGCAGGCTCCGACGGTGGAACAGGATGATGATGCCAGGACATTGCAGGCGCCGGCAGTGGAACAGCCATAGACGGACTGCACAGGCTGCTGGCCTAAGCAGGCGTTGGAGCCGCTTGCGCTGCAATAATACGAGCATGATGCAGTTGTCCAGGCGCCGCTCCACCAGACCTGCCCGGCAACGCTCGCGTTTTGCGTTTGATAGCCCGGCCTGCTGTCAGGGCAGGCATTGTTCGTGCCGTCGCATGTGCTGTATGTCCTTGTGGCAGTGCACGCGCCGTTGCTTGCCGACCATGTGGTGCTGCCCGAGCAAAGAGTGTCCACTGCGACTTTGGAGTCGGTGGCAGGGCACGTGCTTATCGCGCCGTCGCACTGCTCTGCTGCGTCGCAGGTGTCCACGCCCGGCCTGCATGCGCCAGCCACGCAGGATGTCCCGCTCACATGCTGGTTAACCCCGCATTTCGCGTCGCTTGAGCAGCTGCCTGCGCCGTTGCAATAATCGGGCGGGTCGCAGTCGCCCGTGCTTGCACGGCACTGCGTGCCTGTCCCGTATGGGGCGCACGAGCCCGAGCCTTCGCTGCAATAGTTGCAGGTGTTTGTGCAGGTCGTGCCTGTGCTTTGCAGCGTGCACGAGCCGCCTCCGTTGCAGGCATACCTGTTGATGGACTGCCCTCCGCTGCACGTGTAGGCATTGCATCCGGAAACGCTTGTCCCGGCAGCCACGAACGAATCGCCTGGGCAGGCGGTTCCGCTGCAGTATTCAGAATAATCGCAGGCGCCTGCGCTTGCCCTGCACACCACGCCGTCCCTGTTGGACCAGCCGTATGCATTCAAGGAAGGAGTGCAGTTTGCGCAGGTGCTGGCGACGTATCCACTGGCATAGCATGACCCTCCGATGTAGCAGCCCGAGCACACAACCACGGACTTGGAATGCCACGCGCTTGTGCCGTCCGCGCCCACTGCCTGGCATGAGAACGTCCAGGTTTCCCCGCTTGTGAGCGAGGCGCTTGGGACCGTGCTCAGCTGCGCCTCAACATAGGAAGTGTAGCCTGCGGAGGCAGTGCTGCTTGAGAAGAGCGCGCCATTCTTCTCCCATTTGTAGTTGAAGCTTGTTATGGATGATGTCAATGTTGCGCCGGTGCAGTAGCCCACGAGGTCCTGCGTAAGGGGGACGCCCACGTATGCTGCGGGGGTGATGCGCGCGGTTGCAAAAATTGTGCCAGCCTGCGTGGTGAAGGACTTTGTGGACAAGGTAGTATACTGATACCCCGTGCCTGCACGGTCAAAGTTGACATTTAGGCGGGAGACGGGATAGGTGAAAGACGATAGCTTTTGCCGGTTTCCAAACGAGCTGCCGTAGTTGTCATACATCACGCAATACTGGGTGTTGGGCTTGAGCACATTGTCAAATGCCGCCGCATTGCCGGATATTGCCGTGCTTGCCACCTCGGTTCCGCTGCAGCCGCCCTCAAACAGGCGCGCGCGCGTGGCAGAGGTTCCCCCGTTGTCGGAAAACAGCGCCACGCTGGACAGGCGGGAGAGCCATTTCGAGGTGAATACGTCTGCATCATAGCCCCCGCCCGAGCGCACGCCCGAGCTGGCGTCATATGAAGTGTCGGTCACCGCCGAGGTGTGCGGGATTGCCACCTGGGTGCTGTTTTTCCATGCGCCAAGGTATGACCCGTTTGCAATCCTGCAGGAATATGACCAGACATCGCCTTGCGTGAGGGAAGCGTTGCCCAGCCCCTGCCTGCCGGCAAAGGAAAGCGCAGCCCCGTATGGGGAGGCGTCATTGGCTGAAACAGGGACGGATTGCGTGTTCCAATTGTTGCCCGAGCTTGGGACAACTCCATTGCCTATTTGCGAACCGCGGCCCCAGCAGCGCACCTGCCCGTCTGCGCGGATGGCGCATGAGCCGGTGTTGGTTGCTGTGACGGACACGTATTGGGAGCTGTCTGAGATGGAAACAGGGGTAGAGCTGTCAGTTGTGCCGCCATTGCCAAGCTGGGCATAGGTGTTTTGGCCCCAGCAGCGCACCTGCCCGTCTGCGCGGACTCCGCAGGAATGCGCATCGCTTACCGAAACTGATATGTATGGCGAAGAGTCGTTGATTGGAACCGCATAAATGCATGAAACATTCCAGGCATTGCGGTCTGTTGTGCCGCACAGTGTGAGCGGAAGGCTGCCGAGCTGGCCGAATTCGTTCTTGCCCCAGCATGCCACGCGCCCGTCGGATGCGCGGATTGCGCAAACATGGTACCTGCCCACCGAGAGCGCGGTGTAGGTGGACGTGTCGGATGCGCTGAGGCTGGGATAATAGTTGGAGCCGACGGGGTTGTTTAAAGCCGCGTATTGCGCGCCCCAGCAAAGGATGCGCCCGTCTGTGCGAAGGCCGCAGGAATAGTACTCGCCAGCCCCGACTGCCTTGTAAGTGTCCGAGCCATAAATTGCCGTGGGCGAAAGCCTGCCTGTGCTGGTGCCGTCTCCAAGCGCGCCGTTGGTGTTCTGGTTGTATAAGCCCCAGCAATACACCCTTGAGTCGCTTGCCTTGATTCCGCAGGAGTGGGTATTGCCTATTGAAACCTGGCTGAATGCAGATGTGTCGGTCATTGCTGTAGGGGAATTGTACTGGTTGCCATAAGTGCCGGTGCCCAGCTGCCCGTAGCTGTTCAGGCCCCAGCAATATACCTGCCCGTTGTCCGCGCGGATGGCGCAGCCTGAATTATAGCCCAAAGCAACTTGCGAATATGCTGCGGAGACTGTGACTGCGGTCGGGCTGTAGCGGTCAGTTGTATCGCCCACGCCGAGCTGCCCGTTGCCGTTGAAGCCCCAGCACATGAGCTGCTTGTCGCTCGTGCGGATGGCGCAGATGCTGGCCTGCCCGCCTGCGATTCCGCCCGCGTAGTCGTTTCCAAGCACGGTCCCGTAGGTGGACGCGTCATTGACCGGCGTGGGGCTGGTGCGCGGGGTGGTGGTGGTCCCGTCGCCGACATATCCAAGGCCGTTTGGCCCCCAGCATTTGATTTGCCCCGTGCTTGCGACCACTCCGCAGGTGCCTGAAACGTCCGAATATGCCGATGTGTCGCTGGTGTGGGTGGGATTGGAAACGCCTGCGCTGGTGTAGCCTGCGCCGATGCTGCCGTCAGAGTTGTAGCCCCAGCACTTGACACGGCCCGTGCTTGCGATGATTCCGCAGGTGGTTACGCCAGTTGTGGATATTGCAGAATACGCAGAAGTGTCGGTTGTGAGCGCAGGGACGCCTCGGTAAAATGGAGGCACGGAGTCGTCAATGAAGCCGCGGCCGAGCTGCCCCCAGCCGTTTGCGCCCCAGCAGAGCACGCGCGAGTCGTTTGCGCGGATGGCGCAGCCATGGTTGGTGCCGATGGAGATTGAGGAAAATGCAGACAAATCACCGATGTATGCCGGGTCGCGGTTCATGGTGCCAGGGGTTTCTGTGCCAAGCTGCCCCTCGGTGTTGATGCCCCAGCACTTGACCTGCCCGGTGTCGGCAAGGATGCCGCAGGAGCCGTAGCCCTTTGCCGAGATTGCGGAATAGGCGGAGACGTCGCTGGTAAGAGTGGGATTGTTGTACTGCGAGCTGCCCCCGGTCCCGAGCTGGCCGTTGTCGCCCCTGCCCCAGCAGAGCACGCGCGAGTCGTTTGCGCGGATGCCGCAGGAGTGGTAATCGCCCACGGAGATTGCGGAGTACGCCGATGTGTCGCTTGTGAATGTGGGGCTGAGCCTGTTTGTCGTATCGCCGTTTCCAAGCTGGCCCCTGTTGTTGTAGCCCCAGCACGTGACCCGCCCGCTGCTGGCAAGTATGCCGCACGAGTGGTAGCTTGCCGTGGCAATCGAGGAATAAGCCGAGGAATCATTGATGGCAGTGGGGCTGCTGCGCATGGTGGTGTCGCCCACGCCCAGCCTGCCATAGTCGTTGGCGCCCCAGCATTTGGCCTGCCCGGTGCCCGAGACGATTGCGCAGCCGTGCTCCAGGCTGTCGCCCTTGAGCGCGGTCCCGTTGTAGGTTTCAACGCCGTTCTTGTACCATTTGAATTCGTAGCTTGGCGCCTGCCCTGACATCGAGGGGGCAAGGCAGTATCCAAAAAGGTCGCCCGGATAATATGGCGAGTAGGAAGCCGTGGGGAAGAATCTCGGGTAGAAAACAGGCGAGATTTGCGCGGCTGAATAATTCAGCGAAGAGGGTATGAGCGGGTAGCTGTCTGTAACGCCATAAAAGCTATGGAGCTTGTTGTTGGGCGTGTGGCCCGTGTATACCTCGTCTGAGACAGGATAGCCCGAGCCTGCGGAACCGATATTATAGCCGGGAACTGACGAAGGGGCGGAGCCGGTGACGGGTATCGCCCCGCTCTCCACGTTCGGGTATATGTTGCCCTGGTTTATGCCGCCATAAGTGCAGTTGTATGCGTTTGCGACCACCGGGTTGAGGTCGGTTATATAGTAAGTGCCTTGGGAGTCGAACCTGTTGAGGCAGAAGGTGTTGAAAACCCCTGCGGAAGAATACAGCGCGTCGTTGCTCATGCCTGCATTGTTGGTCGCGATTATGCTGTTGTTCCTGAAAAGATTGTAGGCGGAGCCTGTTGAGAGCATGACTGCGTGCGTGTTATTGCTGGCCCAGCTTACGTGGAGCTTGAACGATGAGTCCAGGAATGTGTTGTAGGAGCTGTTCGGCATCGACACGCCGGTTGCGCCGCTGATTGCATTGCACCGCAGGAAGACGTTGTTGCTGCTCCCTGGAAGGGAAATGCCGGTATCGCCATCCGTGTCCAGTGTGCCCCTGATTACGACGTTGGTGAAATTGCTGTAATTCGTGCTGGAAAGCAGCATCCCTGTTTGCGAGACCGAGGTTATCGCGGTGTCCGTCACTTCGGCGTATAATGCGCCCGAGAATTCAATGCCGTATTGCACGTTGCTTATCCGGCAGTTCTGCACCTTGGTGCCAGTCTGGTTGGAATATATTCCGCGGGAGTTGGCGTTGGTGCTGGTGAGGTTGTTCCCCTGGCAGTTGATTGTCACGCCGGGCGCGGTCACCGTGATTGCGTTGGCGCCTGTGCATGAAAGGCTGGCGTTCATTGTGCATGACGCGGCCACGTTGCCGCACGCGCACGCAGCCGCGCTGGCAGTCGCTGTTAGAAGGAGAAGGGCTAGCACCGGCAGCAATATCGACTTCAAGCGCATCAATATCAAGTCCTGTCCGCGCGGAAGCTGCATGTTCCCACGCTGCAGCTTTGCGCATGTTCTGCCGCCCGGTTCCGATTCGCCGCCCACGCGGCAAGCCGGCCCCACTCCGGAGGGCAAATGCGTCTCGTGCTGTCTGTCTTTTTCCGCAGCCGCTTTTGATTCCTGCGCCGTTGCTTTCCAGCCAGGGCATCATTCTGCCCAGGATGGCGCGCGGGCTGTTCCATGCTTTTGGAAATGGATTCCCGCCGTGCAGCTGCCTGCAAATTCGTGTCCCACACAGATTTGCCGCTACCGAATTCACGGCGAACATTTATATACTTAATTGAGGCGTTTCACCTCGATTTTTCCTGTTTCCGCAAAAGCTTTTTCGCGCATGGCCGTCACTGCGCGGGCCCGAGCGCCCCGCCTTCGGCATAGTAGCTTTCGAACCCGCCGTTTATGCCGGTGGTCTTCTTGAGCGAGACGCTGTCGTAGTACACCGCCGTGCCCAATGTGGCGCTGCCGTAGAAGCTGGCAGTGATCTCCTGGTAGCCAAGCCCGGGGGGAGTGGTGAATTCGCGCGAGTTCTGCACGTACGCCGGCGAATGCACCACTGGCAGGAAGTCGCACAGCGTCGTCCAGGCGCCCAGCGATGAGAGGCAGTGCGTGCCGTTGGAAAGCTTGTACCGGCCTGCCGAGCCGGTGTCCTTTGCCCAGAACGAGAGCGTGTATGCGGTGGATGGGGAAACGTTGGCAGGCGGGCTGTTGTATATCCTTGCCAGCGAGCCCGGCCTGAGGTTGACTATGCGCGCGGAGATGAAGGATTGCGCGTGCGAGCCTGAGACCGCGCTCACCGACCCGTCGCCGTTGTTCGTGTCCACGCCCCAGGAGTACCAATAGCCGCCGTTCAGGTCGGCAGGAGTGGTGAACGAGTCGAGCCACGGGTCGGCTATAAGCTCCTTGCCGATGGGCAGGGGTATTTCCGAGCCTGTGAGCGCCACCCCGCCAGGCACGTACATGTATTGCCCTGAGCCGTTGAAATAATAGCAGCCGCCGTGCGAGCAGTCCGAGCGCCACTCAGGGGAAACGTTCCCGCCAGCCAGGGTCACGCTTTCCTTGAAAAGCGAGTAGTCGCGCACCACGCCGGTGGCGTTGGTGTCGAACGGCAGTATGAGCGCGCCCGTCGAGCTTTTGGTGTAGTGGATGGAGGTGCGGTTCTGCGCAGAATCAGGCGAGAAGACGGACTCGAAGTAAAGGAGCGAGTCGTCGGGGTAGGTCACGCGCATGGTCGCCGTGCTGTTGCCGGGCGCGAAATAGTTCCGGACGTAGCTCTTGCCGCCAGGCTCGGAGTAGTTGACCCGGTAGTAGTATCCGCTCCCTGCGCCGGCGCTTCCCGAGACGACCAGCTCGCCCACGCTGTCCGAGCGCTTGTTGCAGTAGATGTTTGCGATGATGCTGCTTGGCATCATCCCCTGGGGGTGGTAGAACGTCGTGACGTCGTATGCGCCCTCGTTGCTGTTCACCAGGCTGCCGTTCTTCGAGGTGACTATCACGGTCGCGCTGCTGCCGGTCATGTTGTTCGCGGAAAGCACGGCCTCGTAGCCGAGGTTGCGCAGGCTGGTGGGCAGGCTTGCGGAGTATTCGTTTATCTGCGCGATGGGCTCGCCTTCGCGCTTGAAAGGCTGCGTCAGCGAGAATGAAAGGGTGGTCGCCCCCGTGGTGTTGTCGGTGGACACCTTGGCGCCCGCGCCCACCATCGCCCTTACGTCCGAGCCTATGCGCCCGTGCAGGCGCAGCGCCTCGGAGGAGACTATCTTGGTGGCGGATGCCTGCTGCTCCTTGCGCCACTCCTGCGCAAACGATGCGGCGCCGATCAGGGTGAGGGTGATGAGCACCATGGAAAGCGTGAATGTGAACCCTGCGCGGGATGATGCATGCGAACCGCGCGAAGCTGCGCGAGGCGCGAACCCCGCCAGGGGACTAGGATGCCTTTTTGCAATCATTTGCCCGCCCCCGCAACCCACGCGCGAAGCGTGGCGTAGTAATAGTCGTTCTCCTCCTGGTCGGAGTTGAGCACGAACGGCACGGTCAGGGTCTGCACCTCCCCGCCGGAGAATGCGCACTCGGGCTTGTCCACCACGAACAGTATGTTCGACGGGTCGGAGTAAAGCGTGTTGATGCCGCCCGAATCGAGCGCGCTGCTGTACAGCCTGATTTCATCCAGCGTGCCGTTGTAGTAGCTGCCGCTTGCGCAGTGCCCGAAGCTTATGTCCTCCATGTAAGTCTCGCGGAACCCGTCCGCCCAGGTGTAGTTCGCGAGCAGCGCGGTGTTGTTGTAAAGCAGGATTTTCTGCGCCGCGGAATCCCAGGTGACCACGAAATGGTCAAAGCCCGAGGGCAATGGGTATGCGCCGCTGTAGGCCGTGTGCGACGTGCCGTCCCTGTCCGTGTATGCCAGCTCGAGATTGTTGGCGGAGAGCCTCATGCGCAGCGCGCCGTCGCAGTCCGTGCCCCCGATGTTGAACAGGTAGTGCGTGCCGCTTTTCTGCGCCGGCTTTGCCCACAGCGAAACCGTGCCGGAGTTGTGCGAGTGGAGGTTGAGCGAGCCGACGTCCGCCTTGCCGCTCGCCCCGTCAAGGGAGAGCGCGTGCCCGTTCTTGCCGATCGATGAGAATGATGCGCCGCCGGATATTGTGCCGACATTGCCGTTGCCAGACGAATCGGACAGGATGGAGCCGGAGTCCTCGTCGAATTTCCAGTAGCCCGTGAGGTCGTCGCCGAGCACCGTGCCGTAGCCTGCGACCTGCATGCACACGCTGGAAGGCGTGGCGCGCAGCACCTCGCGGATGCCGGAAGTGTCGCTGCCGTTCGCCGCGTCCGCCGCGTCCGAGAGGTAGCCCAGGTCGGACATCAGCGTCGCTGAATCCTGCAGGTAGTTCCTCATGAGCTGGATGTCGAAGCCCGCGCGCGAGGGGGTGCCGTATGCAGCGTACGCCGCAGCAATTGAGACGAGAAGGAGCATCATGGCTACCGCCACGTCGAGCGTGAGCACTATCCCGCGCCTTGCATTAGCCGGCCGGAGTTTTTTGGAGTTCCTCATGCGCCCCTGCCTCTCGTGCGCGAAAGCTGCACGCGCAGCTTCACGATGTCGCTGCCTATTATCCCGAGCCTCTCCCCGCTCACCGCGGAGATGGAGCCGTTGGAAGTGTCCGCAAGCGTGCCGAAGCTGTAAAGGGAATTGCCATCGGTGTCATCGACCTCGAAGTAGACGTCGTACCCCGCAGCCCCTATCTTGTCCTTCATGCCGCTGTAGTTCGCGGTGAAATAGCCCTGCATCGCATAGAGCTTGTCGGTGGAGAGCGTGTTGGGCGACGAGGTTGCGAACCCGTATGAGTTTGCGTTCGTGCCGGCGGTGGTTTCCCAGTCCACGGGGTCGCCCTGCGAAAGCACGGCTGCGTCTGACACCCCCAGGAGCACCACCTGCATCTTGGCGTCCGCCTGCTCCTCCACGTAATTGTTGTAGAGCGTATTCCAGACAAAAAGGTAAAGCACCACGCCGGCAAGGAACACCGAGAGCGAGACCGTGAGCTCGGTGGAGAACAGCTGCCCGCGAAGGGACCGGTTTTTGCCTGCTTCACATGCCATCAAATCGCCCTAGCCTGCCTCGATGGTTATTACCCCGTTGGTGTTCTTCACCACGACGTCCTGGTTTATCGGGATGGCGCCCGTTATGTTCGTGTTGTTCGTGATTATCGGCGTGGTCGCCCAAAGGTTGTTGATAGTGGTCGCCCTCACCGCGCGCGGATGGTCGATGGTGACGTTCACCACCGTGCCGCCCACGTAGTTGTTGAATTCCATCTGGGTGCCGTTGCCCCCCGCAGCCACGCGGTTGATGGCAAGCGCCACCTGGTTCGATGCCGTGGACGCGAGCATGATTTCCTTCTGCCCGCCCCACGCGGACTCGATGGTCTGGTCTGCAAAATACATCGCCATGAGAAGAATGAGCATTGCGCTGACGGTAACCATCAGTTCGGCGGATATCTGCCCTCTGGTTTGCTGCATTTCCTACCCCGACACTTCAAGCGTGACAGGCACCGTGAAAGTCTCCCTTGCCACGATTGCGCCGTCTGCGCTTTGCTTAACCGCAGTCACATTCAACACAGAAGTATAAATACCTACCGCGCCCGCGCCAGTTGTGAAGTCAAGCGATATGGGCACGTCGCCAAGCCCGAACGAGGTGAAAGACGGCGGGGTGATGGTGAGGTTTGCATTGGCATAGCTCCAGGGCGTGGAGAGGGACACGTTGACAGACTCGTTCGTGCTGGACGTCATCGCCACCGAGAATGCCACGGTGGAGGAGGCGGATGCGCTGCGCGCCATGCTTTGGAAGACCGAGTCCGGGTCGGCGCTGACCAGGTGCGCCCCTATGCTCACGAAGTCGCCGTGCGAGGTCACCCTCATCTGGTGCACGCCGGCAGTTGTTGGGAATGCGCCCACCACGGTGGCAGCCGTGGTCGCGGTCAGGGCGGTGCCGTTGAGGTTGATGGAGATTGTATTGGACTTGCCTGCAAGCGAGTGGAGGGGCCTTCCGATGTACGTGACATTCGGGGAAAACACCGTGGTGCCCGGAAGAGTGATGGGCACGATTTTCTCCGCGCCTGTCCCCTGGAGGTAGATATTGTCAGCCTCCTCGGCAAGCGTCTGCACGGCCGAGAGCGCGTCGCCGTAGTCGCGCTGCGCGCGCACGCTGTAGAAGTATTCGAGCGTGATTGTGAAAAGCACGAGAAGCACAATGAACGATATGCCCATTATTATGATGAATTCGGTGCTTGCCTGCGCGCGTGCCATGCAAAATAATCGGGGGGATGTTTTAAAACGCTTCACATTCGTTACGAGGGGGCTTTTGCTTGTTTTCCGCATCGGCTTTTATCCCGCGTATTGCCTTTGCAACGTCGGGCTGCGCGAATATTGCAGATGCCACGCCGAGCAATGTCGCGCCTGCAGCCGCTGCGGTGCGCGCGCTGCCCATGCCCACGCCGCCGTCCACCTCGACTAGCGCGCCCATCTTTGAAAGCTGCCGCATCTTTTCCTCCATTGCCGGAAGGTATTTCTGCCCTGAAAAGCCCGGGTAGACGGTCATCACGAGCACGTGCTCCACCTGCGGAAGATATGGCGCGACTGCTGAAACCTGCGTGTCTGGCGAGATGGCAAGCGCAACGCGCCCGCCCATTTTCTTTACCTCGGAAATTGCAGCGCCAGCATCATCCAGGCTTTCAATGTGCAGCTCGTAGATTGCGCCCTTCTTCCCTATCCGCTTCACGTATTCCAGCGGGCGCTGCACCATGAGATGGTATTCCACGAGAAGATGGGGAGGGATTGCCGGGAATTTTTCCGGCGCAAGCGTCTCGTTGGGCACGAACTTGCCGTCCATGATGTCTATCTGCACGCGCGAGACGTGCTGCGACACTGCCGCTATCTTTGCGGCAAAATCCTCCTTGTCCTTCACAAGTATTGCAGGGACTATTTCAACGGCCATTTTCCCAACACCTAAGCATCATGCTTCTGCGCGATATTCTCTTAAAACTTCGTAGCTTGCAGCGTGCGCCAGCAATCTGCTTTTCATGAGCGCGAAGGAATTCACTTCAAACGAGCAGACCTCGCCTGTTTTCTTCAGGAAATCCTCGATGTCGCCCGCGCCTTTCGAGCGCGCGACTGTGAGGTGCACGGAGAATTTCTCCCTTTGCAGACCGAATGGCAAAAGCGCATTCTCGATTTCCGCTGAAAGCATCTCCGCGCCCTTTGACTCCCCGCCCACGAAGATTGCGCGCGGGAACTGCACGTTGGGGTAGGCGCCTGCGCCGCGCAAAACGACGATGAATGGCGCGAAGCGCACTGCGGAAAGCGCTTCCCCTATCTTCTTTGCCTTTTCCTCATCCGCGTCGCCTATGAAGCGAAGCGTCATGTGATAGTTTTCAGGGGGCAGCGTGCGCACGCCCATGCAGTCGCGAAGGGGCTCGGCTGCCTGTGAAATGGAAGCATGCACTGCGGATGGAACCGGGATGGCAACGAACAGGCGCATATAATATTAGTATAATAGCGATAATAATATAAGTTATAAGAGCGAGAAATGCGCATGGACGAGATTGTTCCTTCGCTTACCCTCCTGATAAGGCTTGGAAACCTTGTGCTTGCGGCATACCTGCTTTCCGTCCTCGCCCCCCTTTACCGCACGGGGAAAAACGCGGGATTCTCGAGGTCCGTCCACATCATGCTCATAGCCATCGTGCTTTTTCTTGCGGTCGAGATAATACAGGTCTTCGGACTGATGCCGCAAAACGTATTCGAGCCGATCCAGGCATTCTTCTCCTTCATATTCCTGCTCCTGCTGATAGCCGCCATGCTTGAAGTGAAAAATGGCATGCAGATGCATGACCACATGATGAGGCGCAAGCTGCGCGAGAAGATGCACGACGTTGACTAGCAACGCAGGCTTCCAGAGGGATGTTTATGCCTGACTACGATTTTACCATGGAGCTGCTCGCCGAAATTTGAATTGAAGGTGCCATTATGAGTGATTACGACTTCGCGGATGCCCATTGCCACCTTGAATCGTGCGCAGGTGGCTTCATGCCCACCATCCTCCACGTAACCTGCGGGTATTCGGACAAGGCGAACCAGAGGAACGGGAAGCTTGCCGAGGAGAATGCAAACGTATATCTCTGCGCAGGCATTGCCCCGCAGGAGGCGATGAAGTACCCTGACATCAAGATAAAGCTCAATGAATGGGAAGAGACGATTGCAGCGCTCCCCAAGCTTGTCGCAGTCGGGGAGATTGGGCTGGACTACCACTGGGCAAAAACGCCTGAAGAGCGCTTCCTCCAGCACGAGTGCTTCATATCGCAGCTTGTGCTTGCTGAAAGGCTGGGCCTGCCCGTGGTGGTGCACTCGCGCGACGCAGAGACAGAGGTGCTGGACATATTGGGAAACTTCAACCTGAAGTACATGCTGCACTGCTTTTCAGGGAGCGCGGAGCAGGCAAACGCCGCGGTTGCAGGCGGCAGGGCTGTTGTTTCAGTGCCGCCCATGAGAAGCAAGGAGAGGAAAAAATTCATACGCGACTTGCCCCTGGAAAAGCTCCTTGCGGAGTCGGACGCGCCCTACATCGGCAAGTCCCCGTCGGACACCCTGGAGGCTATAAAAACAATTGCGGAGATAAAGGAGCAGGACGTTGAGGCTGTGAAAAAACAGCTTCTCATAAATACGATTGCATTTTTCGGCATAAAGGGGTAGATCATATGGCAACACATCCGCCTGCAGGCGGATTATTGCCATTTTCATGGCAATGAAAAATTTCAGCAGAAATTTTTCAGCATTGGAATATAGAGATTCCAATACAAAGAAATAGGTGAGAAAATGGCAATGTTTGACAAAGTCAAGGAACTTCTTAAGTCCAAGAAAAAGGACAGGAACATCGCGCTTCTGATAGACGGCCCCAATGTCATCAGGAAGGACGTGAGGCTTGACCTGGTCTCGGTAAGGAAGCAGATCGAAAAGCACGGCAACATAAAAGTCTCGAAGATTTTCCTCGACCAGTATGCGTCGGACAAGCTCATCGAGGCGATGACCAACCAGGGGTTTGAGCCCATCATCACCACGGGCGACGTCGACGTCACCATGGCCGTCGAGGCGATGGTGCAGGTATACAATCCGCACGTGCAGGCAATCGCGCTGATGACCCGCGACATCGATTTCCGCCCCGTGCTTGTCAAGGCAAAGGAGCTTGGCAAGGAAACGATTGTCATAGGCAGCGAGCCTGGCTTTTCGGTTGCGCTTAGGAACACCGCGGACGTCGTGATAATGGCAGAGCAGAGATAATGCGAGATGGCGCGCCGGCAGGGGCAGGCGCCGGGATTGATGGACAGAGGCAACTTATGGCACGCATGCACCTTGATTCCAGGATAAAGCTTCTTTGGATTGCCCCGATTTTCATATTCGTGGCTTTCCTTTGGGCAGTGGCTCTCTGCGCGATTTATTTCCTTGACCCCGACATGACGGTCTTCGGAATGCATGTGACGCTTTTTGCAATCGTTTCGTTCGTGGGAATCCTGATTTTCGTGATGCTGCCCGCTTACATATACTATTCGCTCGAGTATGACGCATTCACGTACGAGCTTGGCTTTTCCGAGCTTGTGATACGCAGGGGCGTGCTTGCCACCAGCCTCAATGCAATTCCATACTCGCACATCACCAGCATTGACGTGCAGCGCTCTGTCCTTGACAGGCTGGTAGGCATATCGTCGATAAACATCACAATCACAGGCCCGAAAGAGGAGCAGGGCATGTTCATGCTGCCAGGAATCCCCGCAGGGGTGGACTTGGTGTCCGAGATAAAGGAGAGGGCGGAGGATGCGCCGAAAGTTTCGCAGAAGCAGTCTGCAGCCGCGCAGCCATCTGTAAGGGGCGATGATGAGCTCGCGCTCCTGGTGCGTGAATTGCGCGCGCTCAACCTGAATCTCTCGGGGCTTCTTTCCGCGCTGAAAGCGCCGCCGAACAGGAAATAAAGCGCTACTTTTATAACCGCTGAGTGCAAAATCACCACATGGTTTCCCTAAGCGCAGTTATTTGGAAAGAAGACGGCGTTTTCATAGCAAAATGCCCTGAAGTAGGCACAATCAGCCAGGGCAAAACAATGGACGAGGCGCTCAAGAACCTGCGCGAAGCAACCGAGCTTTATCTTGAGGAATGCCCGATGAAGGAGCATTCCCGCCCCATCCTCACCACCTTCGAGGTGCCAGGCTATGCCAACCCGGCTTAAGAAATGCTCTGGAAAGGAGTGCGTGCGCATCCTCTGCAACAAGTTCGGCTTTTCAATGAAGAGGCAAAAGGGCAGCCATGTTATTCTTGTTAAGGAAAGCGGAGCAGAAAAAGCAGTGACAGTGGTGCCGCTCCATCATGAACTCAAGCTCGGCACGCTCAAAGGCGTGCTTGAGCTTGCAAAAGTAAGCGGAGAAGAGTTTGCAGAATTCCAGTAGCTTACGCACTAGTGCGAAAAGGAATTCGGAGAGGGCAAATGGCAGTTTAGCATCATTTGCCGGACAGGTAGGCAAGCACCTGCTTTTCATGCCCCAGGGGCTGGACATTTGCGAATATTTTTTCCACCTTGCCGTCCTTTCCAATGACAAACGTGGTGCGCGAGATTCCGTCGTATTCCTTCCCCAGAAATTTCTTCTTGCCCCAGACGCAGTACTTTTGCGCAACCGCTGCGCCCTCGTCCGCAAGCAGCGTGAAGGGCAATTTGTATTTAGCCGCAAACTTCACGTGCGAAGCTGCGCCGTCCGGTGAAATGCCCACTACCGCCGCGCCCAGCTTTTCATAGTCAGCGCGCTTGTCCCTAAAGCCGCACGCTTCAATCGTGCAGCCGGGCGTGTCGTCCTTCGGGTAAAAGTAAAGCACGAGGCGCTTTCCGGCAAAATCCGAAAGCGCGACTGTCTTTCCGCCTGCGTCGGGCAGCGAAAAGTCGGGCGCTTTCATTCCTTCAGATATCATATTCACACCTCTAGCTCATAGCGGATGGAGTTGCGAGGCTGCTTTTATTCGGCTTGTTACCCAATGAAGCGTAAGCCTGCGCGGGAAGCAGGAAAACGCGCGCGGCCAGCGTTCTCGCAACCTATAATAACCCTTACTCTCCAACCCAATCCATGCGCGTTTTGGAAGTCAAGGGAGTCAGCCTGAAATTCGGAAAGGTCAAGAAGCTTGATTCCTGCTCATTTTTCACAAAGGAAAACGAGATATTCGGGCTTTTGGGGCAGAACGGCTCGGGAAAAAGCTCGCTTATCAAGTCCCTCATGGGGTTCAACCGCCCGTACGAGGGGGAGATAGACTTTTCCTGCCAGCGCGACGAGGTCGGCTACGTGCCACAGCATTTTGCATTCTACCCGGAATATACTGTGGAGGAGAACCTTTATTTTTTCAGGAGCCTGGCGAAAAAGAAGCGGCCCATCGCGGAGATAATAAGGCAGTTCGGGCTTTCCGACTACCGAAAAGTGAGGGCGGAGCGCCTGTCGGGCGGCTACAAGCGCCTGCTCAACATCGCAATCACCATGGTGCGACCGCTTCGGCTCCTCATACTCGACGAGCCCACCGCGAGCATGGACGTCGTGATGCGCCACATGATAATGGACATAGTGGAGGGGATAGGCAGAAGCGGAGTTTCGGTCCTCCTCACCACCCACTACATGGACGAGGCGGCGCGCTACTGCAGCAGGGTGGCGCTCATATCAAGCGGCAAGATACGCGCCACAGGCACGGTGGACGAGCTTGTCTCCACGCTCGGGGGCGACTACTCGGTGCATGCGAAAATCCCAGACCCGCGCCAGCTCGCAGCGTCCCTGAAAAAAGCAGGATTTGCGCCGCAGGTGGAAGGGCAGGCGGTCCACACGCACATCCCCAATGAGCTTGGCAACAAGGGGACGATAAAGGCGCTTAAGGTCTACTCGAAATTCGCAATCACATCGCTTACTGTGGAAGAGCCTTCGCTTTCGAAGGTGATAGAGGGGCTGACCAAGAATGCTTAAGATGCCGACCCTGTTCATAAACGAGATTTACTTCTCCCTCAAGCAAGGGGGGCTGTTGTACCTGCTTTTCCTCTATCCGCTCCTGGTGATTGCGATAGTCGGCTATGCGTTCAACGCCCAGCCCACCGTCGTGGTGCCGCTTGGCATCTACTCCGAGGACCAGGCGATAGTCGAGACGCTTTCGAACTACAAGAGCTTCCAGATATTTTCCGCGCCAAGCGCGCTGGAGGCAGAGTCTTATGTGCGCCAGGGGATTGCCCCGGTCTCGTTCATAATCACGCAGTGCGATTTCTACTACAACCTTGGCAGGCGGACCGACCAGATGCCGTGCGACAAGCGGCTTTACATCGTGATGGTGCAGGACCCCTCGCGCACGACCGAGGTCTCGTTCCTGAAAATGCTCTTCGACTCGGCGCTCATGGAGCAGATGTCGGTTTCGGCAAAGGAGATAGAGGGCGTGCAGGCAAAGGCCGCGGAATTGCGCAAGGACCTGCCCCTTGCAATCGACGAGATTTCCAGCACGCGAGGCATACTGGTCAGCGAGCAGCAGGAGCTGGACACCGTCAACAGGTCCATCAGCCTCGAGGAGATAGGCGCGACGATGCGCGACATAGATTCCCTGATGTCCTTCATGCAGCAGGCAAGCGGCCAAAGCGCATCGGCAGTGAGCGAGCTTCGGGTGCTCAAGGCGAACATCTCAAGCGAGGAGGCGTCGCTGGAGGCCGACCTTGGCGGCTTTGGCGGGAAGCTCAACAGCATCCAAATCGGGATAACCGGCGCGGAGATGAGGCGCAACTCCTACTCCTCGAAGCTCGCCTCCTATGATGCCAGGCTTTCGAATGCAATAGCCTATGCTGACAGCGCCTACAGCTACGCAAGCGCCGCATACTCCGCGGCCCCGTCCGCCGCCACCTACAACGCGCTGAGCCAGATATCTGCGACACGAAGCGAGCTTTACTCGCTGCAAAACGACCTGCGGTCCGCAAAGGCGGAGCTTGACTCGATAAATTTCGCGGGCTTGAGGCAGGACGCTGCCGACGCGTCGAACTACGTCTACTCGAGCCAGGCGAAGGCAAGCGTGGCTTCCTACTCCGCGCAGCAGAGGATAGAATCGGCGGTCGGCTCATTGAGCCAGTTCTCCTCGGCCTCGCAGGAAATCTATTATTCGCTTTCCAAGACGCGCAGCCGCGCAAGCCAGATCTATTCGTCCGCAGAGCAGGCGAAGAAGCGCATGGGCGAGCTTCAAGGCGGCATTGCTGACGCGGTAAGCAAGACTTACAAGACCCAGGAAAAGCTCTCCTCGTCAAACGCGCTGCTTGCGAGGTTCATTGCGATTTCGCCCGAGGACTTCGTGCCGCCGAAAATTGCGGAAAGCAAGTTCATGAACTCGAAAAGCCAGCTCATTTTCACCTTCCCATTCCTCATCATGGTGAACATCGCGCTTTTTGCGGTCCTGTACCCGATAGTCATTTCCTCCAAGCTGCAGGAGCACGGGGTGGAGGACAGGCTGCGCCAGGGCGGCGGCAGCCTCTCATTCATCGTCGGCAGGTTCGCGGGCGACTACGCGATTGTCGCCTTCCAGACCATGCTCTTCTTCATGTTCGCAATCGCGATTTTCGGGGTGGTGCAGATCTACACGTTCCAGATATTCCTCCAGGCCGCCACCATCCTATTTGTCGCAATCCCGTTCACTGCGCTCGGCTTCCTGCTTTCGCGCCTTGTGAAAAAAGTCGCCACAGGCCTGCTGCTCAGCCTGCTCCTGTTCATACCCATGGTCTTCCTTTCCGGGAAGCTCCTGCCCTTCAGCTTCATGGACTTGCCAATACGGCTGGTGGGCAGCATCCAGATTTTCACTGTTTCGCTCAACCTCCTTGAGCTTTCCTTCTTCCGCTGCAGCATGGCATGGTGCGGGCCCATAAACTATGCGGCGGGAATACTTTACCTGGGGGCGCTTTCGTTTTTCTTCCTCTTGCTTTCGCTTGTGCTATGGTTCATGAATTCCTCGCCTGGCAGGGCGCAGTTCGGGAAAAAGCTTTCAGGCTGAAGATGCAGGCAGCCCGGCCTTAGCACGAGAAGATGAAAATCAGCCCGTGCTCCTCTTTTTTGTCCATTCTTGCGTAGCCGTAGCGCTCGAACTGCACTATGTCGCCGACGGAAAGCTCGCGGCACGAGGCTTCGCAATACCCGCTGTCCTCCGACATGGAATTTTCGCGGAAGCTGCCTGACTCGTCAAGAAGGTCGCCTGCGACTTTCACTTTGCAGCTGATGGCAGACTCAACAGGCACCCATTGTATCTTCTTTGCCGCCAGCCCCTCGTCCGCGTCGTACTTCGCTTTTATGCACTCGGGCGTTTTTTCAGTGACCACGAGGTTGTAAAGCTCTTTCAGGCGGAATGTTTCTCCCACGGCAAGCGCCTCTGCGTCCGTGCCTGCAATCCAGAACTCGGCGCCGGTGCTCATCTTGCGCTTGCCCATTGCTGCATTTTTCGGGTGGTTGGGCACTTCCACTTCCTTGCCAGGCGCGCCATCCACCATGAGATTGACAGGCGCGCGCACGAAATAGCGTCGCATGCTCCGCTCGTCAAGTATTTTCCTGTTTTCCGCAAGAAGCGCGTCCCATGTAGGCTCGGACTCCACTTTTGTCAAGCCGAATGAAAGCACGAATGTTTTCACTGCCTCGGGCAATATCCCTTTGCGCGCGAGCGCTTTCAGCGTGGGCAGGCGCGGGTCGTCCCAGCCCTCCACTTTCTTCTGCTCGATAAGCGGCGTGATAAGCCTCTTGGAAATCGGCGCGCCTTTTATGGAGAGGCGGGAAAACTCAATGAGCTGAGGCAAGCGGAGGTCAAGCGCGCGAAGCACTGCAAAATAAAGCTCGTTGCGAAGCTCATACTCCTTTGTCCTCATCGCATGCGTGATTCCCTCGGTGGAATCCATTATGGGCGCCACAAAATCATACGAGGGCCAGCACTTGTATTTTTCGCCCTGGCGGTAGTGCGTGGCTTTTATTATCCTGAAAAGCGTGGGGTCGCGCATCACAGTGTTGTCGGAGTGCATGTCGCCTCGGAAGCGCACCACCGCCTCGCCCTCTTCCATTTTCCCTTCGCGCATTTTCCTGAAAAGAGTCATGTTCTCTTGGGGCTCGCGCGCGGTGCAGTCGCACGCTTTTTTCTCCTCCCTGCCTTTTTTCACTGCGTCTGCAGGGCAGGTGCACACGTATGCCTTGTACTTCACGAACATCTCGTCGCAGTATGTGTAAAAGTCATCCATCCTGTCGGACGTGTAGCTTTCCCCGCTCCACTCCACGCCGAGCCAGGTGAGCCCCTCTTTCAAAGCCTCGGCATATTCCTGCTTTTCCTTCTCAGGGTTGGTGTCGTCAAAGCGCAGGAGCATTTTCCCGCCGTGGTTGAGCGCGCCTTGGCAGTCAAGCCATGCTGCCTTTGCATGCCCGATATGAGGGTAGCCTGAAGGCTCGGGCGGGAAGCGGGTGAGAACATGCCCCTGCACCGCAGAGGGAAGCGCAAGCTCTTTTTTCTCCTCTTTCTTTTCCAGGTACTCAAACTCCTTCATTTCTTCTCGCACCTGCTCGTGCGTGAGCGAGTTTACGCGCTTTGCCTCTTCGTTAAGGAGCTTCATGGTCGCCTTCATGTCGTTTTTGGCATCTGGGAATTCGCCAATCACTTTGCCCACTACCTTTGCGGGAATTGCGAGCTTGTAGTCCATCGCGTTTTTCAGCGAATATTTGCGGACGGTTTCCTCAAGGGTAAGCTTGCCTGCCATGCGTTAGTTACGGGAAGAAGATTATTAAGAATGCGCGCGGCGCATCTCCTACAGCCCCGCAACCTGCCTGTTGACATAATCCAGGAGTTCCTCGCCCACCGTGGTCACTTTCTGCGAGTTGGGGTTTCCGCCCTGCTCCAAGATGAGCCGTGCATTATTCTCGTCTTTCTTGATGATTTCGTCAAATGAGCGCTGCCTGGGTTTGCGGGCTTCACCCACCAGTATATCAATAAGCGCATTCGTCACCTGCCCCTTGCCAGTGGAGGTGTTTGCCACAAAGAGGATTTTTGATTGCGGGTTGTCGTTTTTGTAGGACACTATGCTGCCCGCGCTTCCGCAGCTTCCGGGTATGAACAGAATGTCCGCGTTGGGGTTGTTTTTGAAGATGTTGGTGGGCACGTTCTGTTCAAGGCTGTAGCTGTGCCCCCTGAAAGTGAGCACCATGCGGGGATTCCTTTTCAGCTCGCTCTCGATGAATTCCCGGTTTTCGTACTCGTCCTTGCCCATGAACAGCGTGATTCTTGCGCCTTGCGCCTCGAAAACAACCTTGCCCTCGCTTTCCTCAACTGGCTTGCCATATTTCATGAACCATGCCTTACTCATCCCCCAGTGGTCCTTGCCAGTGTCGTTCCGGCTGAAAACCTGGACGATGTTCAGGCGGCCGCCTTCCGAGTACCTTTTGGCGTCGAACACGCAGTTTTTCTCGATTTTGTCAAGATTGGGGATTGCATTGATGAGGAACTTGCAGGCGAAATATTTCCTTGCATCGGCAAGGTAGCGCATTTTTGCCTGGTCATCGGCAAAATCGGTCTTTTTCTCGAATTTGGGCATGGATGCCTTCAGGTGGATGGCAACCTGGGCGCCAAGCCCGGCATTGCTGAAATTCCGCAGGCTGTTGGCAATTAGGTAATAGTACTTGACATCCACTTCCTTGTCGTCCAGCCGGGATAGCATTTTAGAGACAATCCCTGAAAGCTCGTCCATGCCGAATAGCGCATCCGCTGCGCCAGACAGCCGCCCGTAATTGACTGCCCGGAAAAGGATGTTCATCTCCTCGGCGCTTTTTTCAAGCCCGAACCTGCGGAGGGTATCGCTCACCGTCCTGCCGGGAAAATCGCTTTTCAGGCGGTCAAACAGGAGGTTGTTCGTGGAAGTGTAGAAAAACACCGGGTCGCTTGCAAGCAGCGAGAGCACGTCTTCCTTTGAAAGCGTTGCAAGGTATTTCATCCTTTCCGCAGGCCGGTCGTGGTATTCGTCCAGCAGCCTGCCTGCCTCGATTGCATAATGCCTGTTGGCCTTGAGCTTGAGGAAAAATTCATCCCCCTTTGCCTTGCCAGATATGAAATCGCTCAGGAGCGCTGGACTGTCCGTGAGTGCAACGGCCAGGGAATAAGAGTCCGCGTTCCTGCAGCGGGCAAGGATGGCATTCACGATTTCAGCGGCTTTTTTGGGGTCTGATGCCAGGAGAGAGGTAATCGGCGCTGCGTTGAGAAGGGGCAGCCATTTTTCCCACTTTTCCCGCATTGCCTTGCGGAATACGTTGATGTTGGTGGACATCATCCCAGGATATTGCTCGAACTTTTTCGAGAAAGAGTCATTTGCGAAAAGCGCTGACGAGATTTGCCAATAATAGTCGGCTCCAAGCTCCTTCATGAGGCGCATGCATATTTCCGGCTTTGATGCGAAGGACTTTGATGTGGCGATGGAACCGTCATGATTGCCTTTCCCGTCAAGCCGGAATGCGCCTGAAATGGCAGATACAGTGCCGCTTGGGTTTTTCTTGTAGCCTTCAAGCACATAGCCACGCTCGCTATACGCAAGCAGCTTTGCTGCGCGCTTTTCATTTCCCGGGAATTTGCGGATGAAGCCGCCTGCCAAGCGGCCTGCGCCATCCGCGTCGCGCAGGAAGTCCGGCGCCATCTTGTTAAGGATGGTGTACTCGCTCATGTTGAATTTTCCCACGGCATTCGTGAATTTTATCACATTGTTTGCAATTTTTGACGGGTCTTTCAGGGCAGCGGCGATTATGGCATCATTCATCCAGCTCCCCATATAGTATCCATCATCGTATGATTGGCCCTTTGGCGGGTACTTTGCGTTCACATCATTGCCAACCACCATCAGATACGTCTTTAATGCGCCCAGCCAGTTTTCAGGCAGCTCCCCTTCAACCCGGTGCACTTCATAGATGCAATGAAGGAAAGCATTCTTCTTTTCCTTCGGCCATTTTCCGATTTCAAGAAGCTCGTTCGTGGTGCTGGTGGGATTCTTTAGGAAAGCCGAGCCGACCCACTGGTCTTGGAAAATTTCTATTAACTCCTTGTTGTTCCCCGCCGCCTGGAAAAATTCCAGCAGCCTAAGCTTCAGGGAGGAAGCGCGCGAGGCCCAGTGGACATTTGGATGCGGGTCGTTGAGAAAATCCAGCACTCCGTTGTTCCTCAGCACAGCATAATAGCTGGCGAACGAAACGCCTTTGCCAGATAATGCTGCAAGCGCGTTTGCGAACCCCGTGTGCTCGACCAGGAAGTGTGCCAAAGTATAAAACTGCCCATGGTTATACAACTCGACAAACCCTTCTTCGTTGGCGAGCCCTGCCTTTTTGGCAATGCCCTCTATCATTGCGAGCTTTTTCTCGGCTTCCGAGGGCTTGAGATTTAGCCAGTCAAGACGTTCTGCCAGATTGGTTATGAAGTCAATGCCCATCTTGGCATTGTGTTCCTTGTTCTTGAGCCACAAGCCAGGGTATTTTTTCCTCGCAATCCAGTTGAGCTCGTTTTCTGTGTATGGCTCGGTCTTTTTCGGGACAATCTCCTTCAGGTCCCTTTTTTGCTTTTCCCCCTCCTGGGGCGTATTAGCCTTCATTGCCAATGCCATGGGATATTTTATGCAAAAAAGCCTTATTAGCCTGCCGTATTTTTGGCAAATCAGCGCCTTGCGTACCTGTGCACGTCCACGCCGATGCGCTTCATCTCTTCCGCTGCCTTGCCCGTTATGACGAGGCGCGCGCGTTTCATCAGTAAAATTCAGATGCGGGCTCGATCGGCTTCATGTTTCCGTAAGCATACCGCAGCATGAGCTCGCCAAGCGCCACCGCCGTGAGCGTGGAGCGATCTCCGCCGGCATTCTTGATCCGCCCGGCATTTTTGTCAAGTATTTTAGCATAGTCATCCGTCCGGCCAGCAGCAGCCTCATCAATGAAGATGCTTAGCAGGGCGTTTGTGACCTGCCCCCTGCCCGTGGATGTGTTTGACACGGAGCTGATGTTTGTGTTCGGGTTGCTGCTAAGATATTCAGGCAGGCTGGATGCGCTTCCGCAGCTTCCAGGGATGAACAGGACGTTCCCTTCCTTGTTGTCGAAAATATTTGATGGCATGTTGCCAGCCAGGCTGAAACTGTGCCCCCTGAATGTGAGGATCGCATTTTTGTACTTGCCAAGCGCCTTTCTTGTGAAATCGCGGTTTTCGCTTTCATTTTCTCCCATGAAAAGCGTGACCCTGAATTTCTGCTTGCCCTTGGTGAATTCGAAGACAACTTCTTTTTTTGCCTTGAGCGCCTCATCCATGCTGATGATATTCCCTTGCCCGTCCTTGGCAACCCCGCCGCATTTGACAGCCAATTCTTTTGCCCATTCTTTTGTATAGCCCCAGTGGTCGTTTTTAGTGTCATCCGCATCAAACGTTTGGACGACGTTGATCACTTTGCCATTGTCCTCGAAATTGTCTCCGTTGAAGACGCTGGCATAGCGGCTTGACATTGCCTTGCGTTTTTTTTCCACAAATTCCGCATATTCCTTAAGGTATCCGAGAAGGAAATCCGATGCCTTTTGCCTGTACTGCCCTTCAACGCCCTCGCCGGCAGAACTCTTGTACCTCTCGAGCCGGGATGTTATCTCTGCGCCAAGCCCGGCATCCAACGCGCCTTTGAGGTTGTTGGCAAGCATGTGAAGATAGGTCTTGTCAAAGCCCTCTTTCTCAAGCGGCGCAAACAGGACTGGCAGGGTAGATTCCAATTCGCCTTTTGTCTTGAAGAGGGAGTTTTGCCCCCCATAGAACCGCCCGTAGTTCATTGCACGGAAGACCAGGTTGCGCTCGTATGCCCCGCCCCCCACGTTGTTCTCCTGGAGGAATTGCCTGGCCGGCTTGCCATCAAGAATTTCCAAAAGCCGGTCAAGAAGCAGGTGGTTTGTGGAAGTGTACATGAGCTGCGGGTCGGAGACCAGAAGGGCGAGGATTTCCTTGTCGGAAAAAGTATCTTTGATGTATTTCGCCCGAGCGTCCGTGCTCAGAGTGTGCATGTCGTCAAGGTCCCGCCCCAGCTCAACCGCATTAAGCACGTTCAGGTCAAACGCCAGCTCGCCCATGGTGAGCTCATTCCTGCAAAGGCTGACAAATCCGTCCGCCCTTTGGGATGCCATCAGGCGGAACATCTGGTTCGCGTCATCCCCAAATGCATTTTTTGCCTTGCTGATTGCCGCAACAACCGCATCGGGGTTGGCCAGGAATTCCTTTGCCACGCTTTCATTTGCAAACAGCTCCCTCGTCAGCCCCATCCCGAATGCCTTATCAATATTGTCAAGCGCTGCGAGGGTTTTCTTCGCATCAGGCTGCTGCGCCTCGGCCATTTCAGTGAGAAGCAGGAAGGAGTTATCCTGAAGAATGCCGGAAATCCTGCCGACCTCATCGATGTTTTGGGAGAAGAACAGTCCTTCGTGCTCGCCCATTGCCCTGAGAAGGGACGCCCGGCGGACGCCGTCCCCGTTGCTTGCAATCCTCAGGATGACTTCGGAAATCTTGCCAGGCGCTGCCACGAAAAGGTCGGAAACGTATTTTTCGCCAATCAGCTCGACAGCAGCGGAGACTGTGAATTCGCTGCGCAGCCCCTTCGCGAACAATGCCATTCGCTCGATGAATTTCATCGGATTGGATGCGGCAAAATCGGCGATCTGGTCGTTTTTGAGTATGCCGAGGCAGTCTTCGATCGGGAGCTTGCCCCTGTTTGCCTTGTCGGCATTGAAATCTTCAAATGCCCGGAGCATGCCAATCGCCGCTTTCGGATCGGATGCGAACCATCTCCCGGCGACTGCGCCGTCCAGGCTTTCGGCAAGGAACGCTTTTGACGTTGAATTGTCCACTGATTCGAATAGCGAGCGCAGCGTAGCCTTGAATCCTTCAGGGTCGCGAAGGAACCAGGCTGCAACGGCCTCGTTCCCCAGCGCGTTGGCCATGCTGTCGTGCTCCAGCCCGAACTCCACGAGCAGGTCGGCGGTTTTTTGCCCGAATCCGGGGTCGGAAAAAAATGCGCTTGCCATTGCATTGCTTTTGCCGATTGCGGTGAATGCCATGCTGATGGTCCAGTTTTCCACCTTGCGGCCTTCCAGAACGGAATTGAATTGCGCAAATGCATCGGTCGTCTTTTTCGGGTCGGCCACGAACCTGCCCCCGGCAATCTCGCTTGCCTGGATGGCGTCGTATACGAGATACCCCCGCTCGCTGAATTTCGACTTGACCTGGTCAAACGCAAGAAGCGCATCCTTTGGCCTGTCGAGGAAAAGGTTCGAGACGGCCTCGTTTGAAAGGGCATTTACAATATATTCCCCGTATTTTGCCTGCAGCCCCTGGATTTCGGACACTGCTTTTTTCGGGTCGGAAAAAATCCAATCGGCCATCCTTTGGTTGTTGCAGAGGCGGAAAAACTCCTGCGAGCCAAACTCCATTGCGTTGGAGATGCCTGCGAATGCCTGCGGCTTTTCAACCAGGAAGCCGCTTGTGATTGGGTTTTGGATCAAATTCCTCAATTCCCATTCCATGATGAACTTTGAAAGCACGTGCACTGCCGCGCCCACTTCTACGATTTTTGCATCGATATTGCCCTGGAAATTTGCGATTTTCCCCGCCAGCATCGCTATCTGGGCGCCGCCTATTGCCTTTAGCTTGTATTCGTTCTCGCCTTCAAACCGCACCTTAAGGTCTTTGTAAAGCCTGTCCGAGATATCCTTCACTTGCTCGCTTCGCCTATCAGCCTCGGATAGGAAACCCGGTCCGGCAGGCGCTTTCGCCGCAGGCTCGCCAATAGGGATATCAAGCGCCCGATTTGCCGTGCGTATGCGAGATGCCATGAATGAAAATATGTAAAATAGGGATTAATAACCTGCTGGCTTTTTTCGGCGCGCTTCAGCGCCTTGCGTACCTGTGCACGTCCACGCCGATGCGCTTCATCTCCTCCGCAGTCTTGCCGGTGATGACAAGGCGCGCGCGGCGCATTTCCCATAAGTTTTTGCTGCCGGAGAGGAGCATTGCAATCTTGAGGTCGCGCTTCCACGCCGCAGCCTCCTTTTCAGGCGAGGATGCGCGCAGGAATGGAAGAGCAGCGCCTGCAAATGACGAGCCAAGCGCGAGCGCCTTTGCCGCATCCAGCCCGTTTCGCACGCCTCCGCTGCCGATTGTCTCTATCACTTCGGAGCACGATGCAATGGAAACGCAGGTGGGGTTGCCCCAGTTCTCAAACACCGGCGACTCGCCGCTTCTCATGTACTCCACCTTGCTCCATGAGGTTCCGCCTGCGCCCGAGACGTCTATCATGGAAACGCCTGCGTGGCGGAGCGCGATTGCGGCATTCATGCTCATGCCTGCGCCAGTCTCTTTCACAATGACTGGCATGCCTAAGTCGTGTGCAAAGATTCCAATCTGCTCAAGTATCCCTGAAAAATCATGGTCTCCTTCCGGCTGGCAGACCTCCTGCAAAGGATTTAGGTGGATGGCAAGCGCGTCGGCCTCGACAGCGTCAAGCGCCTCGCGCACTTTTTTCACGCCGTATTTTTTCAGCTGGCAGCCGCCGATGTTGCCGACGAGGGGGATGGTGGGCGCGGCTTTTCTCACTTTGTAAGTGGAAGACAGCGATGGCTTTTCAATCATGGCGCGTTGTGAGCCCAAGCCGAATGCAAGCCCTTCCTTTTCCGCGGCTGCCGCAAGCTTGGAGTTTATTTTTGAAGCATCAGGGTATCCGCCGGTCATTCCCAGTATTAATATTGGCGATGAGAGCATTTTCCCGAACATGCGGCATGCTGTGTCCACGTCGTCAAATGCCATCTCGGGCAATGGCTGGTGCACAAAGCGCACATCTTCAAAGCCTGCTGAAAGCGCGTATTCGACGTCTTTTTTGCGCGCGGATTCCACGTGGTCTTTCTTCCTGCTCTTGATATCCATCTTCATAGTAATCCCAGCAGGAATTCGCAAACACTCTTTTTAAAGTGCAGTGCGGAATAGGCTTCATGGCAAGCCTTGATTGGATAAAGGAAAAGTACATCTATCTCGTGGTTCTCGTTCTTCTCGTTCTTTTCGGGTACGTGATATGGCTTTACCAGGCAGGGGACATGAACTATGAGGCTGCGCGAGTCTATCTCGAAGTGCTCACAGGGATTGCCACGCTTGCGCTGCTTTACTTTGCCTACTTCAATGTCGCATCGAAAAAGGCAGAGGACATCGCACAGCTCGAGCTTGCGGTGCGCCCGATATTCGTCTGGGAGCTGGAGGGCAATGGAAGCAGCGCCGTGCTTCGGTACAAGGCGGTGAAGCACCCGATATACGATTTCAAGGCAGCTCTTCGCGCTGGCGGGAAGGAGCTATCGCTCAACGAAAGGCACATAGACGTGTTCGAGTCGGCCCCGAATGGGGAGAAGAAAAAGGATGTCACGGAATTCATCCGCGCTGCGCTTGGCAGCAAGGGCGCGCGCAAGCTTGACATAATTTTCACTTATCATTCCGAGGCAGGCGGGCACTATGCGCTTGTTTTCAGCAAGGAAGTCTCGCGCGAGGGGAAGGGCTTTCTGTTCGAGCACAGGAAATTCGTGTCCGCAAAATACCCCTGGCGCACGGAAGCGGTGCAGTTCGACGAGGAAGACTGAGCCTGCAGACAGGCTAGGCGCGCGCAAGGAAGCCGCCGTCCAGAAATTCGTTCGCATAGACAACATAGTTGCCGTGCTTCTTTATTTTCTCGAATTCCCCATAATCAGGCGTTATCAGCACCGGGATTTTCAGCTCGCGCAAATACCCGGACAGGTGGGAAAGCGTCGGATTTTCCCGCTGGCTGTACGCGAAGATGACTGCACCTGCATTTGAGAATGCTGAGAGGGGCAGGTCTTTTGTCCCGTCAAGCGAGCCTAAGTGGCAGAGCGCAAGATAGCCTTTGTTTTCGCGGTTGAAATCGATGCTGCCCTGAAATTCGGAAGGGTCGACCTCATGCACGCCATTTGTCCTTGCAACAGCCATGCAACCACTCAGGCGCGCAGGACCATGCCAGCGGGCTCGTCTCCGTCAAATTCGTTGGCATAGACAATGCATTTCGCATCCGAGGGCCTTCCGACCTCAAAGCCCCATTTCCTTATGTCGCGCTCCATTTCGCTTGTCTTGACCGCAAGGATGGGTATTCCGAGCGCGCGCTTGGCTGCGCCGATGTGCGAGGCAAGCTTGTTCATGATGTCCCAGCACAATACAACCACGGCGCCTGCGTTTGAGAAGTGGCGGAGAGAATAATTATCGTCAAAAATGGTGCCGTGCCCCTGGGAATGCGGATCGCCGCCTATGGTGCTGGTAAGCACCACGAGAAGATAGCCGTTGTTTTCCCTGTTGAACCGGATGAGCGTGTCATCGCCACGATAGCGCGAAACATACACCTTGTCGGTCTGCACGCTATCAGTGCCGATTATATCAGATGCGTGCGCAAGGATTTCCCTGCCATCCAATGAAGGCGCGGTAAGCGCAGGAATTTTGGCATTCGCAGCCTGAGTCAGCACCCATGATTGCTCCACCGCGGAATCAAGGGCAAACTCAAGGTACCGCTGCACCCCGCCGTTCATCATGGCAGAGAGTTTTTTGTTGAAAGCATCCTGTGCCTCGCGCATATTGTATTCGTTTTCATTAGCCCTGCTTCGGCTCGGAAGCAGCTTATCCATGTTGATATATTTGCCCTCCTGTATTTGGAAACGCGTGCTGTCCATACCGGAGAGTTTTTCATGATAGAGCCAGGGCGACTCGAAGTCGTTTGCGCCGCCAATGCCAGGCCCGTATGAGAATATGCCCTGCCCGTTTTGCCTGCCTAGGAAATTCACGGATGCAGGCGTCATGAACATTTTGTCGCCAAAACGACTAGTGAAGCATTCGCCGTACAGAGGGGAGAGAATTACGCCGGGATTGCCTGAAATCCCTTTCTTTTCCTTATAGGCGATTGCATCATCCGAAAAATCGCTTGCTAGTATTTCCTTTGCCGTGCTTTCCACCATTCCAAAGAGGCGCTTTTCATCCTTCAGCGGAGCGTATGCACGCCCGCCAGCCCAAATCCCTAAGCCCTCTGCCTGGTCTCCTGAGCGGACAGCCAGCAGATGCCCATACTTATGGGGCTTGAAAAGCATGGCTGCGGCGCGAAGCGTTTCAATTTCCTGCCTGGTGAAGCTGTGGGCAAGAATAAGGCTGGTTGCTTCTTCACGGGTTGCTGCCTTGCACGCGCCTGAATCGTCAAGGAAGCGCTGGAAAAAGCCAGGCGTGATGCACGCATATTCCGGGATGATGAAGCCTGCCTTTTTTGCGGCAGCGCTTATGTCAATTATACCCTGCGTTTTCCTGTCAGGAGCGCCAGGCCCGATTATTTCGCGCGGCCTGCGAGTAAGAGAGCTTAGGTATGCTGTGCGCCCGACCATGAGAGGGCAGTGATAAGAAGTGTTTAAAAATATAACTGCGTGGCACTCTACCTTTTGTGCATTAGCGCGTAGTCTATTGCATTCCTGTCAAAGCCCACTATTACTTCCCCGCCGATGTCAAGCACAGGAACGCCCATCTGCCCTGTTTTCGTGAGCATCTCAAGCGCGCGGCTTTGGTCTGCTGCGACGTTCACGTCCTCGTACTTCACCCCGCGCTCGCTCAAGTAGCGCTTTGCCATTGTGCAGTAGGGGCAAGTGGGCGTGGAGTAAACCGTAATCTTTGGCTGTGCTATTGTCCTTTCGTCTATCATGGGAAACACCTAGCATTGAACATGAAGGAATTGTATAAAAATAATGATTATCCAACTGAGAGTAATCAGGGCGAAAGCGAAAAGTACACGCGCCTGTTGCATGCTGCCACAGCAAGCTTTTTATCCACCCTGTGCGTATCCCTAACCATGAAGCTTCCTGAGATGAAAAAAAAGGTTGCCGAGTGCCGGCGCGAGCTTAAGGACAGGTTTGGCATCACCTCGATTTCCGTGTTCGGCTCCTATATTAGGGGGGAACAGACGAAAAAAAGCGACCTTGACCTGCTTGCCGAGTTTGACTCCGTGCCCAGCCTGATGAGGATAATCCGCGCGGAGGAATACCTTGCAGACATGCTTGGCGTGAAGGTTGACCTTGTTTATGGGCGCGGGCTGAAAGGCGGATTCAGGAAAGAGATAATGGAAAGCGCGGTGGTTGTCTGAACGGAGAAAAGAATTGGCCGTTTGAGCGCCTGCAGGAAATCCTTGCAGAGGTTGCGAGGATTGAGAAATTCATCAACGGCAAGAATCTTGAGGCTTTTGTGAAGGATGAAAAGACTGTTTATGCGTGCGTCCGCTCGCTCGAGATAATGGGCGACGGCAATCGTGCCGTTGCACGATTGCGCCCATTCGCGCTGCGGCGCGAATAGGGAGCGGCAAAAAAAGTGCCTGCTGAATTCCGAAAAAAGCACCCGGGCGTTGCATGGAAGGAAATGACTGGGATGCGAGACAAGCTCATACATGATTATGCAGGCGTGGATGCCAATGTCGTCTGGAAAACAATAAAGGATGATTTGCCTGAGCTGAAGGGGCAGATTGAAGGCATAACTGATGTGATTTAAGGCTCAAGCCTGAAGTACACGCGCCTGTTGTTCTTGCCCTTGTTCTCTGCGGAGAGAAAGACTATTTTTCCAATCTCGCTAGTGTTTTTCACGTGCACTCCGCCGTCTGCCTGCTCATCCACGTCGCCAATTTTTACAATGCGAAGCTCTTTCACTTCGGGCGGAAGCGCGCCTGCAAGCTTCACCATGCCAGGAAGCAGTAGAGCCTGCTCGCGCGGAAGGTTGGAAACTGAAACGCCAAGATTGCGCGCGATTTGCGCGTTTGCCTCGTCAATGAGCGCCTCGAACGCACCTTTGTCGAAATTCTCCATTGAAAAGTCAAAGCGCGACTTGTCAACATCTATTGCATTGCCTGTGATGAGGATTCCGCTTTTCCTAAACATTATTGCGGAGAGGATGTGCCCTGCTGTGTGCGAGCGCATGAGCCTGTGCCTTCTTTCCCAGTCTATCTCGCAGGCGACTTCGTCGCCTGATTGCAAACCTTCCTTGTCAAGCTCATGTTGCATCTGCCCATCTTTCTTCACCACATAAAGAACCTTAAATTCGGCATTGTCGCTTTTGCGCACAAGCTTTCCTGTGTCGGACACCAGCCCGCCTCCGCGCGGGGAGAAGAGCGACGCGTCAAGCGTGACGAACTTGCCTTCTGCAACGGTGAGCACGCGCGCGCTGCAGGTGCGCGCGTATGGGTCTGAAAGATATAGGGGGTTTTCCATGTTGTGTGCTGCGGTCAAACACTTTAAAAATTTGACCTGCAATATTCCATCGGGAGGGATATTCATGTTCAAATTCACTGTTGAGGATGCCAAGCGCTACAAGAACGCCACGGACGCGATTGTCAACCTCATTGACGAGGGCATAATGGAGGTGCGCGAGGACGGGCTTTTCCTGCGCGCCATGGACCCCTCGCAAATCGCCATGGTGTCGTTCGCCATGCCAAAGACGGCATTTTCCGAGTTTGAGGCGCCCACGCCCTCTGCAAAGGTGGGGTTGAATTTCGATGCGATTGCAAAGATACTCTCGCGCACGCGCGGGGCTGAGAAGCTGCAGATTTCGCAGGAAGGCAACAAGTTCCAGCTCAAGTTCGTGGGGCAGGGAAGGAAGAGAAGCTTCAAGATCCCCATCCTTGACATGCCCGCAGGCGTGGCAAAGGAGCCGACCATTGTGCATGACGCGGTTGTGAAAGTTTCAAGCTCGCACTTCAGGGAATCGCTTCGCGATGCGTCGCTTGTGGGCTCGCACATTTCGCTTGAGGCGAACGAGGCGGGCTTTTCAATCGAGGTGCACGGCGACTCGTCCGATTTGACAGAGGAGAGCGAGAAGACGGGCGAGGAAATCATCGAAATGGCAGTCACCAAGCCTGCGCGCGCGACATTCCCGCTGCAGTACCTTGACGACATCGTAAAGGCATGCCCGGACAACGCGCCTTTGACCATCTACCTCAAGTCGAACGCGCCCTTGAAGGTGGAGTACGAGGTGGAAAGCGCCAAGGTCCTTTACTACCTCGCGCCGCGCATTGACAGCGATTAAGCTTTTTCTGTTTTTTTCATGCTGAGCGGCAGCCTTATAAAATATAAGTGCCTGCTTATATGTATGAAGAAAGCCCTTGCTGCCGTTTCCGACGGGACGCGGCTGAAAATGCTCTGCCTGCTTGTTGGATGCGAGAAGTGCGCGTGCGTGCTGCCAAAGAAAGTGGGCACATCTCAGCCAGCGGTTTCGCAGCACCTGAAAGTGCTTCGAGAGGCGGGGCTTGTGCGCATGAGGAAGGACGGGAAGAAGAGAATATACTCTATATCTAGCAAGGGAAAGAAGGTGCTCTCGGATATCTCTGAATGGTAAGGTGCAATATGCTTGAGTTCTTTGCAACGATAATCGGAGGGGGCTTTGCTGCGCTTTTCGATTACCTATCTGCCCACGTGCTCACCTGCCTCATACCTGCATTTTTCATAGCAGGCGCAATAAACACCATGCTGCCGAAAGAAATCATAACGCGCAACCTAGGCGTCAAGTCATCGCTATTCAAGGCATACCCCCTGTCAGTTGCAGCAGGGCTCTTGCTTGCAGTCTGCTCCTGCACCATCCTGCCGCTTTTCGCAGGCATCAGGAAAAAAGGCGCAGGGCTGGGGCCTGCCCTCACGTTCCTCTATACTGCGCCTGCAACCAACATACTTGCAATTGCATTCACTGGAAGCGTGCTGGGCTGGGACTTTGCAGCCGCCAGGATCGCCCTCTCTGTTACATTCGCAATTGCAATAGGCATGATAATCACGTACATCTTCAGGAAAGATGATGAGAAGGAAGCGAGGGAAAAGCCAAAGCCTGCCTGCGCGCCTGAAAAAATATCGGATGGGAAAACGCAGTCCCTTTCCAATATTGCCCTGTTCCTTCTCACGCTTTTGGGAATATTGTTTGTAGGTACATGGCAGATGCCAATTGAGTGGAGGGCGAGCGGGCTTGCTGCGCTAATCATTATTGTATATATTGAGCAGCGCGCCTGGTTCTCAAGGGAGCAGGTTTCAGGCTGGATGTCGGAAACCTGGGTCTTTGCAAAGACGATAATCCCGCTTCTGATAGCCGGCATATTTGCAGCAGGAGTGATATCCGCCGCGTTGCCAGACCGATTCCTTGAGAGCTACCTTGGGCAAAACACAGTGCAGGCGAACCTGATTGCCGTCCTTTTCGGGGTTTTCATGTACTTCCCGACTCTAGTCGAGGTTCCGATGGCAAAGACATTCCTTGCGCTTGGGATGGCAAAGGGCCCGCTGCTCGCCTACATGCTTGCAGACCCGGTGATATCGCTTCCGAGCATATTGGTTATCAGGAAATACATCGGCGACAAGAAAACCGCTGTTTATGTCGGGCTGATAATAATCTTCTGCACGCTTGCAGGGCTGATATACGGTTATTTTGCGGGGTGAAATGAATGGAAATTGTGATTTTAGGCACCGGGTGCTCCCGCTGCAAGACGCTGGAGCAGAACGCGCGCAGAGCGGCATCTGAGCTTGGCCTGAAGGCGGAGTTCGTGAAAATAAGCGACATTGACAAGATAATCGATTATGGCGTGATGTCCACGCCGGCAATAGCAATAGACGGCAAGATAATGGCAAGCGGGCGCATGTGCGACGTCGATGAGATAAAAGAGTGGCTGGTAAAATGAGGAAATTGCATTTTCTGTTGCTTCTCGGTGCGGGCTTTGCGCTCCTGTTCGGGTGCGCATCCCAAGCCGCAGATGCTCCTGCGCAGACTGCTGCAACGGGCAGCGCGGCATATATGTCTTCTGCTGCAAGCGGCGTTTCGGGCAATTCAAGCATTCAGGCCCAATCCCTGCAAGCCAATGGAACCAGGCTGACGCTGATAAAATTCCATGGCAGCGCACAGTGCGTTTCCTGCACGAATTTGGGAAAGTTCGCAAACTCCACGCTTGAGAAAAACTTCCAGGAAGAGCTTGCGGACGGGAGCGTGAAATACCTTGACATCAACGCCGAGACGGACACTGCAAATCCGTATGTGAAAAAATACCAGCCAACGCACGCCTCGCTTTACCTCTTGACCGAGGGCGCGGGAGGGGAAAAGTTCGAGGAGCTTGCAGAGGCATGGTATTACGCTGGCGATGAGGCAAAATATGTGCAGTACTTGAGCAGCGTGATTGCCGGAAGGCTTGGTGGATAGATGGACATTGCTTCATTTCTTGGAGAGGCCGCCTCGTCCAGCCCGCCCATTCTGGCAGCTCTTCTGATAGGCATCATCACATCAATCAGCCCCTGCCCGCTCGGGGCAAACCTTGCTGCAGTGGCATTCCTGTCAAAAAAAGCGGGCAGCAGGGCAAGCGCGGTGCTCCACTCGGTTTCTTATGCGCTTGGCAGGGCGCTCACCTATGTGGCGATTGCAGGCATCGGCACGGTTTTCGGCGTTGCTGTGGGCTCCGCGCTCATGCCGCTGCAGGCATATTCGAATCTGCTGCTCGCACTTATACTTGCCATTTGCGGGCTGGTGCTGCTTGGCAAGATAGATGTTGGCCTGAAAGGCATGAATGCGGAAAAGCTTCGGTTCCTTGCAGACAGGGGCGGAGCCGGAGCATTCCTGCTTGGCGCAGGGCTTGCGCTTGCATTCTGCCCTATCAGCGCCGCACTTTTCTTCGGAGGGCTGATGCCTCTTGTGCTGGCAAGCAAGGACTGGCTGCTGGTCCCGATTGCGTATGGGATTGGCACTGCAATACCTGTCCTCATCGCAGTCCCTGCGCTTTATGCAGCAGGAAAAGCCGGGAGAGGGTTGAGCTGGCTTTCCAGGCTTGGCGCAAGTGCCGATTCCGCGATTGGCTGGCTGTTCATGCTTGGAAGCGCGTATTACTTTCTATTGTTCTTGAGGTTTATTTGAAAAATGAGGTGATGAGATGGGTTTTGGTGACAAGCTTTCATTTCTGGACAGGCATTTGACGATTTTGATTCTAGGTGCCTGTGATGATTGGCGCTGTAGACGTTTCGCTATGGATTAGGGGAGGAATGATTGCATGAAAAACAAAGAAATCAAGGAAATCGTCAAAAAAGGCTATGGGAAAATCGCCAAGTCAGGCAGCGGCTGCGGATGCTCCTGCAATTGCGGCAGCATGGATAGCGGACAGGTGGCAATGAGCCTTGGCTATTCCGAGAAGGAAATCAAGGCGGTGCCGGATGCAAACCTTGGCTTGGGCTGCGGCAACCCGACTGCGCTGGGCGAGATAAAGGAGGGCATGACCGTCCTTGACCTGGGCTCAGGGGCAGGCTTTGACTGCTTCCTTGCTGCGAAAAAGGCTGGCAAGGCGGGAAAAGTGATTGGCGTGGACATGACCGAGGCAATGGTGGAAAAGGCAGCCAAGAACGCCAAGAAGTACGGCTATTCCAATGTGGAGTTCAGGCTGGGCGAGATTGAGAAGCTACCGGTGGATGGCAAGTCGGTGGATGTGGTGATAAGCAACTGCGTCATCAATCTCTCGCCTGACAAGCAGAAGGTGTTTGACGAGGCGTACCGCGTCCTCAAAAAAGGCGGGAAGATGTTCATCTCCGACATTGTGCTGCTGGGCGAGTTGACCGAGGCACAAAGGAAGGACGAGGAGCTGCTGGTCGGCTGCGTCGGCGGCGCTGTGCTGAAGGAGGATTACCTGAGGCTCATCAAGGGCGCAGGCTTCACATTGGAGGCGCATGAAGAAGATAAAGGGATAAGCGAAAGGCAGTATGGCGGGCTGCCGCTTGAGAGCCTGAAGCTGGTGGCGCGCAAGTGAATGCGCCGGGGTTGAGCAGTTCAACCCCATATTGGGCTAACGCGCAGCCGTTCTGGTGTGCTTTATAAAGTGTGGTGAGGCAACTCCTGTCAAGGCGTTTTGATGAATCAAAAACTAGCGATTAGCATAGAGAAACTTGCCAAGCACTACGGCAAGGTAAAGGCAGTGGACGGCATCAGCCTCACTGTGAAGCAGGGAGAGGTGTTCGCGCTTCTTGGCCCCAATGGCGCGGGAAAGACAACAACGATTGCCATGCTGTGCGGCTTGCTTGCTCCAACGGCAGGGCGCGCGAGCGTGGCGGGATTTGACGTTGCGCGCGAAAGGTTCTCGGTAAGGAAATCGATTGGCGTGGTGTTCCAGCAGCCCTCGGTGGACGACTTGCTTACAGGCAGGGAAAACCTGAGGATGCATGCGCTCCTGTACGGGATAGCGCCGTCAGGCGTGGAAAAGAGAATCGATGAGATGCTTGCGCTGGTGGGATTGTCAAGCAGGGGAAACTCGCTTGTCAAGGAATATTCAGGCGGCATGAGAAGGAGGCTGGAAATCGCGCGCGGCTTGCTTCATCGCCCTGCCGTGCTTTTCCTGGACGAGCCCACCACGGGATTGGACCCGCAGAGCAGGCAGCACATCTGGGAGCACATACGCGAGACCTCGAAGCGCGAGGGCAACACCGTGATATTCACCACGCACTACCTTGAGGAGGCGGAGAAATTCGCCGACAGGGTGGCGATAATCGACAGGGGAAAGATAATGGCAGTGGGCGCGCCATCAGAGCTGGTGGGCACGCTGGGCGGCGATGAATTGATTTTCACCTCGAAAAAGCCAAAAGAGCTCGCAATGGCGCTTCGGAAAAGCGGCATTGTGAAAAATGTCAAGGCGGCGGGAAAGCTGGTGCGCGCAAACATAATGTCTCCGCAGAAAAACCTGCCCAAGCTGCTGCGCAAATTGCCCGAAGTGGAGTCGATGGAGATACGCCCTGCCACGCTGGACGAGGTATTCATACAGAAGACAGGAAGGGAGATACGGCAGGATGCGGCCGAGGGCAGCTTCTGGCAGAGAATCATGGACAACAGCACGAGCAGGTGAGGGCATGGCTTTTCTACTAGGGGCATTTGCAGTCTGGATGCGCGAAATCATAGTCTTCTTCAGGGAGAGGGAGAGGATAATCTCCGCAACCATCACCCCGCTCATCTGGATATTCGCGTTCGGCGGCGGCCTGGGCGCCTCGGTGCAGGTGGAGGGAATGAATTACCAGACCTTCATCTACCCCGGGATACTGGCAATGGCGGTGCTTTTCTCCTCCATGTTCTATGGAATGTATATTGTGTGGGACAGGAAGCTGGACTTTTTGAAAGCAGTGCTGGTGGCGCCGGTGGAGCGAAGCGCGGTTTTCTTCGGCAAGGTGCTGGGCGGCGTGAGCGATTCTGCCATACAGGCAGTGGTGCTGCTCATTGTAGGCGTGCTGGCAGGCTTTGTCACGAGTGCAGGCGCATTCGCCGCAGCGCTTGGCGCGTCCATATTGCTTTCAGCCTGCATAGTTTCACTGGGATTGATAATCGGCGCTGCCATGAAGTCGCCCGAGGGCTTCAACCTTGTGATGACGTTTGTGATGTGGCCCATGTTCATTACATCAGGCGCGCTTTTCCCGGTGGAAAACCTCCCGGGCTGGCTGGAGCCGTTTGTGCTGGTGAACCCCATGACATACGGCGTGGACTTGATGAGGCTGGCAGTGCTTGGCACCTCGGGCTTTGGGCTGTTCATGGATGTTGGCGTGCTGCTTGCCGCAACCGCGGTGTTCGCTGCGATTGGCATACGGAGCTTTGAGAGGATGCAAATCTAGGTGCGCTCTGTGGAACTATACAATAGCCTTGGCAAGAAGCTGGAGAAATTCATTCCCCGCAGCCCGAAGGCTGTCAAGATGTACACCTGCGGGCCCACAGTGTACGCGCGCCCGCACATCGGCAACTTCAGGACGTATGTTTTCGAGGACGCCCTCAAGCGCTACCTTCTTTACCAAGGCTACCGAGTGCAGCATGTGATGAACATCACGGACATTGATGAGACTGTAATGAAGGAAAGCAGAAAAACAGGCGAGAAGCGCGCGCCTTTGACAAGAAAATATGAACGGCTTTTCAGGCAGGATGCCGCCTTGCTTGGCATAATGCCTGCCGGCAAGTACCCTCATGTGAGCGATTATGTTGAGAGGATGGCAGGCACTGTTTCCGCGCTTTTGAAAGCTGGCGCCGCCTACAAGGATGAGAAGTGCAGGGTGTTTTTTGACATTTCAAAGTTTTCATCTTACGGGAAGCTGGTGGGCAGGAAGATAAGGGGCGGAAAGAAAGTGATGCGCGAGGAATACAAGCCTTTCCAGGCAGGCGATTTCCTTCTCTTGAGCAAATGCAGGGAGAAAAACTGCGAGAAATGCTTTGAGACGCGCCTCGGAATGTGCAGGCCGGCGTGGAATGTGCAGTGCGCCACCATGGCGACAGCCGAGCTTGGCAATAATATTGACATTTCGATGGGCGGGCAGGACAATTTGTTCAACCACCACGAGAACACGCGCGCGATTGCAGATACTCTTTGCGGGCACGAGTTCTCGAAGTATTATGTGCACGTGCGCCATTTGCTCATTGGCGGGAAGAAAATGAGCAAGTCAAAAGGAAACGTGGTGCTGCTGCCGGATTTGCTCTCGCGCGGCTTTTCGGCGCGCGAGGCTAGGATGCTGCTCCTGTCAGTCCATTACAGGCGCAGGCTGGATTTCACGTGGGAATATGCAAAGCGGGTGAAGATGCGCTCGCTTGGCATGCGCAAGGCAATCAATGCCCTCAAGAATGCGCAAGGAGAGAGGCAAGATGGCTTCGCGCAGTTCGCTTCGGATGCGCGCGCTGATTTCGAGGCGTCGCTTGATGACAATATGGACATTCCTTCCGCTTTGGCCGTTGCGGAGAAGTTCGCGCGCGAGTGCGCTGAGGCTGGGCTTTCAAAAAAGCAGGCGAGGGCGGCGCTTGCGCTACTTGGGAAATTTGATTCAGTATTGGCGTGCCTGCCGATTCAGTAGCGCGGGCAGAGCAGGCGCGCGTTCTCCTCACGGTAGGTGAAAAGGTAGGAAACCCCCACTGCCAGCATGCCGCGCGCGCTCGGGTCGTCGACTTCCATGCCATCGCGGAAAGCCGCCCATTCGCGCGCGTAAAAGGCAGTTATTGCCACGTGCTGCGCCACTTTCACCTTGGCGCCTGCCATCAGCCCGATGCTGAGCTTTATGCACTGGTAGGGGATGCTGCTGGAGACGGTGAAGCTTGATTTTCCGGATGAATAAAAGGCGATGGAGTCCACGCCCTTGCCTTCGGAATAGGAGATGTTGAACAGCCCGCCAGCTAGGAAGGAAAGCGAGGGATAGCCGCTTTTGCGCAGGCGGCAAACGCCCACCTCGACCGGGAAGAGGGTGAATAAATCATATAGCCTGAATTGCACATAGCGGGTGGTGACATGCCCCTGCCCGTCTGGCGAGCGGTTGTCCTCGATTTTCCCTGAAAGCCGCTGCTCAGGCAACGCAGTGCCAATAAGCGTGCCCCAATTGAATGCCACGTTGTCCGAAATTCGGGACTTGCGGGAAATGAAGGCGCCTGCGCATGGCACGCCATTGCCGCAGAGATAGGCAGATGCGCCCACTGAAAAGTTCTGCTCATCGAGGGGGTAAAGGCGGCGGAAGCGCTTGGTGCGCACGGGCTTTGCAGGTTGCTTGTATGCCTTCTCGGTTTTCAGCCCGCTTTGGGGCGGATAGGCATAGTCCCTGCGCTGCGCAATCGCCTTGCTGCTGATTGCAAGAGTGGAAACAGTGAGAAGGGCGGCCATTGCCGCAGTCTTGAGCCGCATGATAATGATTTGGTGCAAAGGAATTTATAGCAGCCCAAGAAAACAAATGGGCTGCTGCATACCAAACCCGAATTCACATCATTCGGGTTTGCTATAGATGCGCGTGCACTAGAGCTTCTTGTACATAAACGTCTGGTCGTCGCCGTCCTCTTCGTAGAAGTTCACGCGCCCGCCGACCTTGAAGCCCTGCTTTTCGTAGAATGCCTGTATGGGCTTTCCTGTGTAGATATCCACGCGCAGGAATGCAGCGCCGGCTTTCCTTGCCATTTTCTCCACGCGCGCGACAATTTTTTTGCCAATGCCTGCGCCCAGGTAGTCGTTGCCCACTAATATGAAATATAGGACAAACGCCTCCACTTCTCGGCGGGTGGCAAACACTGCCACGAGCTTGCCGCCTTCCGTGACTGCGTAGGTGGCGAGGTTGCAGCGCCTGCAGCCGCGCTCCCCGAATGTCTTTTGCATGTGCGCAATCCAGGGCGCGCCCAAGGCGCCTTTTGCGGCGTCAAGCATTGCGTTGAAGGCAGGCAGCTGCCCTTTCTTGAAGCGCGAGAATCGCATGGCAGGAGATGGCGCGCGCAGATTTATAAAATGGGGAAGGGAAAGGGCGCGTATGGGCGAAAGGAAGAACGGCGCGCGCATGAGGGAGATGCATGAAAGAAATTCTTGACAGGAGAAGGAGATTGTTTGCCGGCGCGCGGTTCTCGACCGCGATTTTCTGCAACGGCGACTCCACCAAGGGCGAAAGCGCGTCGTTTAGCTATTTCTCAGGCTCGCGAGTGGACGGAAGCTACCTTGTGCTCAAGAAAAATGGAGGGGTGCTGCTCACGCACAGCATGAATTATGCAGAGGCGAAGGAAAGCTGCTGCTACCCTGTGAGAAAATTCGGCAAGGAGCCTGCAAAGGACCTGAAAAAAGCCTGCGGCAGGGGAAAGATAGGCTTTTCGCCGTGCGAGATGTCGGCTGCAAGGTATTTGGCGCTTCGGAAAATGGCAAGGCTCGGGCTTGTGAATGCCGGCGAGAAGATTGCAGAAGTGCATGGAAGGAAAAGCGAGGCAGAGGTGCAGAAGCTGGAGGCTGCTGCAAAAATTGCGAAGAAGATACTCGATGGGCTGCAGCCGTGGAAATTTGCCACGGAAGCGGAGCTTGACGCGCATTTGAAGATACGCGCGCTTGAGGAAGGCTGCACGCTTGCGTTCGAGCCCATTGTGGCAACGGGAAAGAACAGCTCGCACCCGCATCACAAGACAGGAAGCGCAAAATTGGGAAACTTCGTGCTGGTGGATTTTGGCACGAAATTGGATGGCTATTGCTCGGATTTTACGAGGTGCTACTTCAGGGGGAAGAAAGCACCGCAGGAGAGGGCGGCATACGAAAAGTGCAGGAAAATTTATGCGGAGATGGTGCGCGCGCTGCCAGGCTGCAAGACAGGAAAGGATGTTGCATTGCTAAGCGATAAGCTTCTGAAAAAATACAGCATGCCCGCGCTCATCCATTCAGTCGGGCATGGCATAGGCATGGAAGTGCACGAGTATCCTCATCTTGGGGCAAAGTCGGATGAAAAGCTGGAAGGCGCTGTCCTTGCGCTTGAGCCTGCCGCTTATTTTGCGCGCTTCGGCGTGCGCTATGAGGGGATGGTTGTGAACATCAAGGGCAAGTGGCGCGAGATTTAGGCGTAGGGCGCCACAAGCCTTTTTAAAAGATTGCCAGGAATAACCCATCAACGAATACAAACGTGTTCTAAATCCAATAAAGAGAGTGATAACATGAAGATAGTCATATCAGAGAAGAAAACAGGCAAAAGTTACGGGATTGACCTTGCAAAGGACAAGGACTCTGCGCTCATCGGGAAGAAGATCGGCGACAAGCTCGAAGGCGGCGCAGTTGGCGCAGAGGGCTATGAGCTTGAAATCACCGGCGGAAGCGACAGCTCGGGCTTCCCCATGAGGAAGGACGTTTCAGGCCCGAGGCGCGTGGGAGTCATTCTCAACAGCGGCACGGGCTTTAGAAAACTGGGCAAGGGCGTGCGCGCGAAGAGGAATGTGCGCGGCAACATCATCTCGGACCAAATCGTCCAGGTTAACACTAAAGTTATTACAGCCGGCAGCAAGCCTCTCGAGGAGATTTTCCCGAAAGCTGCGGCAGGCTCTGAGAAGAAGGACGAGAAGAAAAGGTAAGTTTTTTTCTGATTCAATCAATGGGGTAGTGGATGCAAGCTGAAGTGAACATCGGGATGGTCGGGCATGTCGACCACGGAAAAACAAGCTTAACGCGCGCGCTTACAGGCAAGTGGACTGACACTCATTCTGAAGAGCTCAAGCGCGGAATCACGATAAAGATAGGATACGCAGACGTGACTTTTTACAAGAATAAAGATGGCACAGAGTACGCCACCGAGACGGAAGCGGCTAAGGACAAGGACAAGTGGCAGGTTGCGCGCTATGTTTCCTTCCTTGACGCGCCTGGGCACGAGACTCTGATGACCACCACGATATCGGCGTCTTCCATACTTGACGGCGCGGTGCTGGTGATTGCCGCAAACGAGGAATGCCCACAGCCCCAGACAGAGGAGCACTTGCAGGTGCTCGACATTTTGGGCATCAAAAACGTCGTGGTGGTGCAGAACAAGATTGACCTGGTGGACAAGGAAAAGGCAATGGAGAACTACAAGCAGATAAAGAAATTCCTGAAAGGCTCCACTGCGGAAAACGCGCCCATTGTGCCCATATCCGCAAACTACAACGCAAACATAGACAAGCTCATCGAGGCGATTGAAAAGACAATCCCCACGCCCAAGCGCGACACAACGCTTCCCGCGAGAATGTACGTCGCCCGCTCGTTCGACGTGAACAAGCCAGGCGCAGACATATCAAAGCTTAAGGGAGGGGTGGTGGGCGGCTCGCTCATACAAGGCATACTCAAAGTGGGCGACGAAATCGAGATTGCCCCGGGCATTGCAAAGAAAATAAAGGACAAGGAAAGCATCGAGCCCCTTGTCCTGAAAGTGACTGCGCTCATGGCAGGAAGCCAATCCGTGCAGGAGGCGCACCCCGGCGGTCTCATCGGAGTTGCAACCGGGCTTGACCCTGCGGTTGCAAAGTCAGACCACCTCGTGGGCAACCTGATCGGGAAAAAAGGGACGCTCCCGCCTGTCCTTTCGGAGATTACGCTCGATTATTCGCTTCTCAAGCGAGAGGGATTCGACAACCCTGCGCTCAAGGCCGCGGAGCCGCTCGTGGTTTCATCGGGCACCGCAACCACGCTGGGCGTGATTGTGAAGCTCAAGGGCACCACGGTAACGCTCAAGCTCAAGCGCCCGCTTTGCGCGGACAAGGGCAACAAGATGGCAATCACGCGCAGGCTCGGCCAGCGCTGGCGCTTGTCGGGATTCGGCGTGCTGAAGTAAAGGCGGAAGCATGGATGAAAACATGGAAGAAACTGCTTTTGAAAACAAAATTGCGGACAATGAAGATGATGGGCCATTCAGGCCTGAAGAAGATGAGCAGGACGGAACAAAGCTCATAGCAAAAAGCAGAGTTGGGACGGTTGTAAGGTTGCTTGGCATAGCCTTACTTCTGCTCGCAGTTTTGCAGGCAATTGCGCTGTTCTACGCAGGGGCAGATTTCATAAAAATTCTTGAGGGCGCCGCCTTTTTCCTCATCTTTGCATTTGTGGCGCTTGTCCTGAGGGAGGAAAAAGAAATCCGCACCGACCAGAGGGAAAAAAAGATCATCATCCGCACATCGAGGCTTTTTTTCGGCAAGTCCGAGAAAATTTACCTTTATTCGCAAGTGGTTTCCGTTTTTTACCAGGGCTCGAGACGGGAAGGGAAGCGCATTGCTCCTCCATGGATGCGCTTTGAATTCAGGGACGGAACGAAATTCGATTGCGAAGTGTATGGCGACTATGTGCCGGGCAAGGGCGAATTTGGCGGCGCTAAGGTCGAATACAAATACTGAGCTTCTGCGTGCTGAAGTAAGAAGGCACAAAAACTCATTTTAGGCAACATTTAAAAAGCCTAGCAAGCATAAGGAATTTATGAAACAGGCATTGCTAGTGCCCCGCCTGCAGGTTGCAGAAAAAAGGCATAGCGCAGCTTTTGGGAAGAGGGTTGATGCGGGCGCGCCTAAGCTGATTGATAAGCAAAGGCGCGAGCTGACCGATGCGGAAATCAGCAACATTGCGAGGGAGCTTATCATAAAGGCAGGCTTAAGCAGCATATATGTCAGGAAGGATGGCGGAAAAAGAAGGGCAGCCTCTGCATATGGCGCCGCGTCTGGGTTCACCACGATTGTGGTAGGCGAAAAGCTTGGCACCTTCAGCGAGAACGCGGTGAGGGGCGCAATCGGGCACGAGCTTGGGCACATTGCAAAGAAGCATCTCCAGAAAGAAGTTGCTGCCGCCATTGCCGCAGTTGCCACGGTAGCGATAGGCGCGCATGCGCTGTTTTCCGCTTTCCCAGGGGCATTTGAGACTTTTGTGCAGAAGGCGCCAGTTGTCGGCATTCTTGCGTTGGCAGCATGGCTTGCATGGAAAAGGCTCTCAAGGGCATGTGAGATAAGCGCAGACAAATACTCTGCAAAACTCAATGGGAGCGCAAAGCCGCTTATTGAATATATCGTATCGTTCCTGTGGGAAGGCAGATACGGCACGCTGAAGGGAAGCGCCGAGCTGTCGGTTTTGTTGTGGCTTGAAAAGCACCCGATATTCAGCACGCACCCGACGTTGAAGAAGAGGATAGCCAAGCTTGCAGAACTGGAGGAGAAACTTAATCCGCCCAAGGAAACATCTTAGGCATTATTTCTGAAGTTTTTTCAACGCTACTAGCGCAGCCTCTCGCAAGTCGAACGGCACGAGCACGTGGTCGTGATGGTAGCCTGCGAAAACGTTTGCAGGGATTTTCGCTGCCGCAAGCGCACCGGCAAAGTCTGCCGTTATGCCGACATCGAGAAGGGAAGTTTCCTGCTTGAATGTGATGAGCGCAAAGGGCCCCTCGATCTTTTTTTCGGTAAGTTGCTGCACCTGCGCGAGAATTTCTTTTGAGAAGATGATGGTGACGCCTTCCTCCTCGCGGAATACGCCCTTTACGTGTGAGAGGTAGCGCGCGATGCCCAGAAGCTGGCTTTCAGGGATTGAGGAAAAGTAGTATTCGCCCTCTGCGAGAGCTGGAACAAGCCTGCTTTGCGCCATGCTATGTGAGATGGGGGCTGATTTTATATTATTAACCGCAGAATTCGTGTGGGGATGCTTATGAATATTGCAGGATTGTGCGCGATTTGCGGAAGGACTGCGACTGAGACCTGCCGCGCGTGCGGAAAGGGCAACTGCGGCCGCCCGCAGTGCAAGACAGGCTTTGTCTGCAACGACTGCGCAAAGGGGAAGCAGGTTTAGGTCTGGGCAGATCTGTTCCACAAAGCTTCATTTTTAATAACATTTATAAACCTTCTTAGGCATACTAATAGCATGCGCACCCATGCCGAGAAAATAGTGCCTAATTCTTCAAATCAAGGCAGCCCGCAGAGGGCGAGCTTGAAATTACGACCGCTGAAGGAATGGAAGATTTTCAAACCCATTGTGAGTGAGTATCGGGAAATAAGCAGATGGGGGACATGGTCAACGCCTATGAATGAACTGGATTGCCCAGATTTGCAGCGGCGTGTGAAGGAACTCGCGGAAAAAGCAGGGATGGCTACACCAGAACTATGCTGGACCGAATGGTGTTTCATCAGTGTGGAGAATATGGATGCATTTAGGCAGCATTTGAAAAGACTGCATTTGATTCAGCACATTAAAGATCGCGAACTGGACCGCATAGCGGCGATGCACGAAACAGACCGCGTTTATCTTACCATTAAGGGCAAACAATACAAAGTGGAGATGTGGGCGTCACGGTTTAACATGTTTGAAAAAACAGCGTATGACAATGCCTCAGCAACACGCCTTTCCAAAAACAAGGGCAGGATTTCATTCAGCACCGGATTTATAGAGAACTGCGCGTCTGAAGCCGAGTTTCGTGAAACCGTGGCGCATGAACTGGGGCATATTAAGAAAAAACACATTAAGGTGAGCCCGAGGATTTTGGGGGGTAGTGCCGGGCAGCTTAGAAAATTTGAGCAGCGAATGCAGATGGCATCCCTCCCGGCACTGGCACTGTTGGCGATGCATATGCTCCCAGAAGCAGGGGCGCTTGCCACAGGGATTGGATGCGGAGTTTGGCTAGGGGCGTTCACGGCATTCAGAATGATGAAAAATGTTCAAAGCAGGCGAGAAGAGCGCGAGGCATTGAAATTCTCTGTTGAGTTGAATGGAAAAATAATGGACGCAGTGCGCCAGAAGCACGAGAGAATTAAGAATGATCCGAAAGGCGTGGAGTTTTGGAACTTGATAGATGGACCATTGAGCAGATTCTTGCTGGACGGGCAAGTCTATATGGTATTGCGCGCAGTATTCCCAGATAGAATGAAAACCTCGCGCCGGATATTGAGTACTGCGCCAGATGTCGATGCCTTTAAGGCGGAGTTGGAAAGAAAGGGCATCGCAAAATATATCGACGAAGAAGTGGGTGAAAAGATTAGGGCAATTAAAGAGGAAGACTGGGTTGCCGTGAAGATTGGCAAGAAAGATTATGCGATGCAGATTGCAGATGGCAAACTAGATCTATATGCGCAGACATTTTGGGATGTGGCAGATAGATGGATTGGGAAATATCTAGAGATTGGATATGAGAATGCGGGAAGCACGCAATTTGAGAGAATAATGGGGAGAATCGTTCATTTTATGTTTGCAGACCACCCAAGCTGGAAAAAGCAGATGCAGGTTATAGACAAAGCAGAAAGAAAATATGGGAAGGATCATCCGGATTGGAAGCCGCCTGAGCTATAGTTTGAGAAAGAACTCGTGGAACTTCGTAGTGGTAAGCTCAGGGTGGAAAGAGGACGCGAGGAAGTGGCGCTCGCCTTTCTTCTGGTATGCCGCGACTATTTCTTCGCCGTGGAAAGCCATAGGCTGGCAGTCTTTCGAGGTTGGCGCGATTTTCGGCGCGCGGATGAACACGCCGTTTATGGTGCCAAAAACAGTGGTGAGGCGCGATTCAAATGAAGAAAGCTGCGAGCCATAGGCATTGCGCGATGCCGAGATGTCCATGAGCGAGAGGAAGCGCTGATTAGGCACTGCGCCCTCCACGTTTTTTGCAAGCATGATGGCTCCAGCGCAGGTGCCGAATATTTTCCGCACGCGCAGTATTTCAGGGAAAAGCTTCTCGCGCTCCATGAGATGGCTTATTGCAGTGGATTCCCCGCCGGGAAGTACGATTCCGTCAAGCCCCTCTGCGTCCTCGCGCGAGCGGACTTCCACCACCTGGACAGGTAGGGAACATTTTGCAGAGGCTGTGAGAAGCGCGTTTATGTGCTCCTCCACCCCGCCCTGAAGGGAGAGCACGCCTATCCGTTTCATTCTATCGGCACCAGCCATAATCAAATGCCCCGCTTGGAAAGCCTCTCTTCAGGCTTGAGCGTGTTCACGTCCAGGCTGTCCATTGGCTTTCCCAGCCCCATGGAAGCAGCGCATATCTTGTCAGGCTCGTCGTAGTGCGCAACCGCGTCCACGATTGCCTGCGCGCGCCTTTCAGGGTCTGATGACTTGAAGATTCCGCTGCCCACGAATACGCCGTCGCAGCCAAGCTGCATGCAAAGCGCTGCGTCTGCAGGCGTTGCTATTCCTCCTGCAGCGAAATTCACCACCGGCAGCCTGCCTAGCTCCGCCACCTTTTCAACAAGGGAGACCGGCACGCGCATGTCGTGCGCTGCCTGGGTGAGCTCTTTCTTGCCCATGCCTTTCAGGTTTGCGATTTCCTCGTTCACTGTCCTGATGTGAAGCACTGCCTCGATGATGTTGCCCGTGCCTGCCTCGCCCTTTGTGCGGATCATTGCCGCGCCCTCTGATATCCTGCGCAGCGCCTCGCCGAGGTTTCGGCAGCCGCACACGAATGGCACGGAGAATGCCCACTTGTCAATGTGGTGGTGCGCGTCCGCGACAGTGAGCACTTCGCTTTCGTCGATGTAATCGACCTTCAGCGATTCGAGCACCTGCGCCTCCACAAAATGCCCTATCCTGCATTTTGCCATGACAGGGATGGAAACCGCCGCCTGGATTTCCTTGATGCGCTTGGGGTCGCTCATGCGCGCCACCCCGCCAATGCGGCGGATGTCCGCAGGCACTGCTTCAAGCGCCATAACGGCAACCGCGCCTGCGTCTTCCGCAAGCTTTGCCTGCTCGGCGTTTATCACGTCCATTATCACGCCGCCTTTTAGCATCTGCGCGAGGCCTGCTTTCACTGCGAATGTGCCGACCTGCGCGTTCTGAGGCTGAGATTGAGATTTTTTCAAATAAAACACCTTTCCCTCTGAAGATACGGAGCCGGACTTAAATAGCTTGCGGTGAACGCACAGAAATGGGCATGGCAAGGCGTCAGCCAATGAGGAATTTGACGCCGCTTGCCTCGATGTACTTGACCAGATCCTGCGGAAGCTCGCCTTTTGAGTGCAGCTTGGCGACAAGCTCGCGCCATTCCGCCCAGCAGGATGCCTCGCAGATGTCGGAGCCGTGCTGGATGTTTTCTTCACCCACAATGCGGGCGAATTTCAGATAGCCGCGGAGGTCAATGGCAAGCTCGCAGTATTTTGACGATTTTGCAGGCATGTTTGGGAGCGGCTTGAAGTTCTCGGAAAGCCAGGAAGGCTCGCCGGGAAGCTCGCGCCGGGTGTGGAGATTGGAAACCACGTAGAGCCAGTGGGCGAGGTGGCACTGGGATTGGGTGGCCAGCGAGGGCGGCACACCAGTCTCGAAGAACATTTGGTCGCGCGTTTCAAGCTTTTTGCGCCAAGTCCCGATAATGTCGAAGCACTGGTTGATTTTGGAGTAGCGGATTTCTATTTCAAGGGGCAGCTTGCCCTCGCTTGCCAAGTGGAGGCAGAATTCATAGCCTTTTGCGAGATAGAGCGCCTCGGGGTCTTGAGAATCCAGCGAAGGCTTTCCGTGCTTGCCCTGGAATGCCGCGTAATTGGAAATGAAATTCAGCCAGTATTCGACTATTTCAGTGTTGCATATTGACGGGTCTGCGCGCGCGATGAACGCCATTTCCTCGTCGGCAGGCTGGGGCGCTTGCCCCTCTTTGGCTTTGGGGGCGCGGGGCTTTTTTTGCGCAGCCGCCGGGCCGCGGGGGGGCGGAAGCTTGCCGTGGAATTCCTTGACCAAACGGTTGTTGAGCCGTTGCATCAGGGTGCGCTCGTCGGTGGGAAGATTGTCAAATACCTTGCCCTTCCGGTAGTAATCCAACCATGCGCGGGTTTTCCCGTCGAGGCAAGGGAACTGCTCGCAGCATTTATCATACATGTCCAGCCATTTGTCTTCCCTCTGAATGCGTTTGGCAGCCCGCAATGCAACATCCGTTGGTTTGGAAACAATCATGGCATAACTGTGTTGCGAAAGGTAGTTAAATGTAATGGAAAGCCTGCAAATTTTCCCATCTTCAGCCCACTACGGCGGAGTTTTTCCGCGCAAAAGAAGCTATATAAATGTGTTCGCCCGATAACCGTTGCAAGCGCAACAGGTTGTGGTTGGCTTACCCTAAAAACACCATATATTGTGGTTTTTCAGGGTTCGAACATGTGTGGCAAAGCCCGCAAATGGGCTTTGCCTGCATTGGAACGGGGCGCCCGTGGGCGCCGAAATTCCAATCCAACGGAAATCGCAGCAAGAACGCCCATCCGCGCCTCTTTTGCTTGCACCAGCAACTGGCAAACGGGGTGGGAACATGGCCGAGGCAACTTTAACCAAGCAAGTGACCAAGCAGGGCGGAATGCAGATAAAACGGCTTTTTACAGAAGAGGGAACCGACCCGCTGGATGCGGTTGAATATGAGCTTCGCACCTCAGTGATAAGGAACTCCGACGGCTCGGTTGTTTTCGAGATGCGCGATGTCGAGGTGCCGAAGAGCTGGTCGCAGGTGGCGACCGACATCATGGCGCAGAAATACTTCAGGAAGGCAGGCGTGCCCCAGTACGACAAGCAGGGGAACCTTCTCAAGGACAGCAATGGGAAAACCGTCACTGGAAGCGAGAAGGCGGTGAGGCAGGTGGTCTCGCGCCTTGCAGGCTGCTGGCGCAGCTGGGGCGAGAAGTACGGATACTTCCTCAGCAAGAGCGACGCGGACGCATTCGAGGACGAGCTCAAATACATGCTGATAAGCCAGATGGCATCGCCGAATTCCCCGCAGTGGTTCAACACAGGACTTGCGCACGCATACGGGATAAAAGGCAACCCGCAGGGGCATTTTTACATTGACCCGGTTGACGGAATGGCAAAGCAATCCACAGATGCCTACTCGCATCCTCAGCCCCACGCATGCGCGGACTATCATACGAAGATATACACAGAGGATGGGATAAAATATATCGGGGAGATTGTGGAAAATAATCTCGTCGGGCTAAAGGTGTTCGATGGGGAAACTTACACGCCGGTGCTTGCCACTGCATGCAATGGGGAAAAGGAAGTCTTCAGGATAAGGCTGAAGAACGGCAACTATTTGGAGCTTACAGAAGACCATCTTGTCCTAACTGCTGCTGAAAGGAAGAAAGACGGCGGGAAATACGATTGGAAGGAAGTGAAAAGCCTGAGTGCAGGCATGAAGATGCAGCAGCCGCTGGTGCTGGATGTGAAGGAGAAGAACGTGTTTCTTGACGACCTGGCAAAGGCGCGGCTTGCAGGCTGGGTTACGGGCGATGGCTCTGTCGGTGTTTACCTGGGAGTCATGAGGCTAGAGGTAATAACCATCAACGATGACGAGCATGAGGCGGTGCTTCGAGACATTGCAGAGGTTTTCCCTGGCGCGCATTATTGGGTAACAGACTTCAAAACACAGGACACGAACTTGAAAGGGAGAAGGATACACCTTTCAGGAAAGAAGCTTGCCGGCTTTGTTGAGGAGTATACGCTCCACAGGCAGGGCGTGGAAGTTTCCGTGCCAGACAGGATACTGAAAGCAAGCCCGCAGGAAAAGAGGGAATTCCTCAAAGCGCTTTTCCAGGCGGATGGGTGCGTGAGGATAAGGAAAGACGAAAGGAACTCCGGCGACATCTGTCTCACGACGATTTCCAAGAGCCTAAGCTTCGGCGTGCTGCAGCTCTTGAACAGCCTGGGGATATATTCCAGGATAAGCTTCAATGTGGACAAGCGGGAGGACAGGCATGGCACGGATCAGGTGATAATTGCATACGGCAGCGCAAGGCAGAGGTACATGGAACAGATAGGCTTCATAAGCACTGAGAAACAGGCAAAGCTCGAGCTGCTGCAGAAGCTCGTCACGAACTCAAAAACATTGCCAGTGATAAGGGAAGAGGAAATAGTCGGCATTGAAAGCGTCGGCACCAGGAAAGTGTATGACATCCAGACGGGCAGCAGCAAATTCCTTGCCAATGGCGCAGTGGTGCACAACTGCTTCATCCAGTCGCTCAAGGACGATTTGGTGAATGAAGGCGGGATATTTGACCTCGTGACGCGCGAGGCGCGCTTGTTCAAGTACGGCTCGGGCACAGGCACCAACTTTTCCTGCCTGCGAGGCGAAGGCGAGAGGCTTTCGGGCGGGGGGCACTCGTCAGGCATGATGTCGTTCTTGAAAATTTACGACAGGGCGGCAGGGGCGATCAAGTCAGGGGGCACCACACGAAGGGCTGCGAAGATGGTGATAGTGGACGTGGACCACCCGGACATCGAGAAATTCGTGAACTGGAAAGTGAGGGAGGAGCAGAAGGTGGCGGCGCTTGTCGCAGGCACCAAGGCATGCTCAAAATCGCTCAAGAGGATAATGCGCGTGGCAAAGGAGGAGCAGACCACGGATTTGAAGAACGAGCGCATCAAGCTCGCAGTGGTGCAGGCGCTTGCGAAAAATGTCTCCATGAATTACATACTGCGCACGCTGGCGCTTGTGAAGCAGGGCAAGACGGACATTGACTTCCCGGTTTTCGACACGCACTACGAGTCCGAGGCTTACATTACGGTTGCAGGGCAGAACGGCAACAACTCGGTCCGCCTTTCAAACAGGTTTGTCTGGGCGGTGCAGAACGACGCGGAATGGACGCTTCTTTCAAGGACGGATGGAAGCGTGATGAAGAGGATGAAGGCGAGGGACTTGTGGGACCAGATTGCCTTCGCTGCGTGGAGCTGCGCAGACCCGGGCCTGCAGTTTGACGACATCATAAACGAGTGGCACACCTGCCCGGTGGACGGAAGGATAAACGCATCCAACCCGTGCGTGACAGGAGACACGCTGGTGGCGACAGATGAGGGCCAGGTGCGCATTGACCAGATGACCAAACGCAGCAGCCGCGTGGTCGGAGCGGATGGGAAGCTGCACGAAATAGGCCCCGCGTTCAAGACAGGCACCAAGCCCGTTTACCTGTTGCGGACAAAGTCAGGGTACTGCCTCAAGCTGACCGCAGACCATAAAATCTGGACCAAAAACAGGGGAGACGTGCCTGCCGGGGAACTTAAGAATGACGATGTCCTCGTGCTGTCGCCCCCCATGTTTGGAAAGAACCGCCTGGATAAGAGATTGGGGGAATTCGTTGGCCTGCTAGTTGGAGACGGGTGCCTGATGGGCAAGCAGGAAACTGCGATGGTGACGCTGGAACCGGAAGCGGAGGAAATGGCATGCTGCGTGGCGGATGATTTGACATCCTGGAAAGCCGAGCACGCGCAGAGCGGGCACGCAACGCACCCAGTCATGGTCAATAAGCCCCAAGCAACGTTGCGGGTGGGCACAAGCGCCGGAGTGGTGGTGGAACAGGCAAAGCGCTTTGCAATTTTGAACAGGGGCAGCGCAGCCAAAGCATTCACAGCCGAAGTGTTCTCCTTGGACGGGGAATCCGTGGCTGCCTTGCTCCGCGGGCTGTTCAGCAGCGACGGCACAGTAGCAGACTACGGGGAAAAAAGCCAGTACGTTTCGTTGGGAAGCTCGTCCATGGAGCTTTTGGAGCAGGTGCAGCAGCTATTGCTTGGATTTGGCATCAAGGCAAAGATCTACCGCAACCGAAGGCCAGAAGGCACAGTTTCATCATGGCTGCCAGACGGCAAGGGCGGGAGACATCTCTATCCAGTCCAGCAGATACACGACTTGAGGATTAGCCGCTCTTCCCGCCTGCGCTTTGAACAGCAGGTTGGATTTTTGCCTCTCAGCCCCAAGGCGGAAGCCCTGCGCAGGCTCAATGCCCATGTTGGCGTGTATGAGGACATGCTGGAGGACCGCCTGGAAAGCCTGGAGGCGCTAGGCGAGCAGCCGGTTTATGACCTGACCGAGAAGGACACTGGCCATTTCGTGGCAAACGGGCTGGTGGTCCATAATTGTTCCGAGTACATGTTCCTGGACGACACTGCGTGCAACCTTGCCAGCCTGAACCTGATGAAGTTCTACAACGAGGAGACAGGCACTTTCAACGTCGAGGCATTCAAGCACGCAAGCAGGCTGTGGGCAGTGGTGCTTGAGATTTCAGTGCTCATGGCGCAGTTCCCCTCCAAGGCGATTGCGAAGAAGAGCTTTGATTTCAGGACTCTGGGGCTGGGGTACGCAAACCTCGGCACATTGCTCATGGTGATGGGCGTGCCCTACGACAGCCCGCAGGCGCTTGCCATGGCAGGCGCGATTTCCGCCATAATGACTGGCGAGGCATATTCCACATCCGCGGAAATGGCGCGCGAGCTTGGCGCATTCCCGGCGTATGAGAGGAACCGCGAGCACATGCTGCGCGTGATTAGGAACCACAGGCGCGCTGCGCACAGCGCTGCGGACAACGAGTACGAAGGCTTGACTGTCAAGCCGACTGGCATCCACCCCACGCACTGCCCTGCCTACATGCTGCAGTCCGCGCAGGAATGCTGGGACAGGGCGTACGCGCTTGGCGAGGAGTTCGGGTACAGGAATGCGCAGACCACGCTCATTGCGCCCACCGGCACAATAGGCTTGCAGATGGACTGCGACACTACGGGCATCGAGCCTGACTTTGCCACTGTGAAATTCAAGAAGCTGGCTGGCGGCGGGTATTTCAAGATTGTGAACAACTCTGTGAAAAAAGCGCTCCACAAGCTCGGCTATGATGCTGCGCAGATGAGGGACATTGAGCTTTACTGCGCAGGAAGGGGAACACTGGCAGGCTGCCCGCACATAAATTTCGACACGCTTGCGCAGCGAGGCTTCACTGCCGAAAAGCTTGCCAAGGTGGAGGCGCAGCTCCCCAAGGCATTTGACATAAAGTTCGCATTCAACAAGTATGTGCTGGGCGAGGATTTCATGCGCGGGCTGGGGTTTGCGGACGCTGACCTTGCCGACCCGAAGTTTGACCTTCTTACAAAGCTTGGCTTTACCAAGCAGCAGGTGGAGGAGGCGAACGAGTATGTGTGCGGGACCATGACAATCGAGGGCGCGCCCCACCTCAAGCAGGAGCATTACTCGGTTTTCGACTGCGCAAACAAGTGCGGGAAAAAGGGCAAGCGCTTCATCCCCTACACCGCGCACATACGCATGATGGCAGCGGCGCAGCCTTTCCTTTCAGGCTCCATATCAAAGACAGTGAACATGCCATCGGATTCCACCATAGATGACATCAAGGAAGCTTACATGCTTTCTTGGAGGCAGATGGTGAAGTCCAATGCGCTTTACAGAGACGGCTCGAAGCTTTCGCAGCCCCTCAATGCAACCGCGGATGTTGACGAGGACGAGCTTGCCGCGCTTTACGGGCTGGGCGACGATATTGACGAGTCGTTCGGGCCTGCGCAGATGCAGAGCAAGATTGTGGGAAGGATAAACAGGCGCAAGCTGCCGACACGCCGCCGCGGATTCATCCAGGAGGCAAGGGTGGGCGGGCACAAGGTGTACCTGAAAACCGGCGAGTACCCTGACGGCGCGCTTGGCGAGATTTTCGTGGACATGTACAAGGAAGGCGCAGGCTACCGCGCGCTTCTGAACTGCTTTGCCATCGCAGTGAGCAAGGGCCTGCAGTACGGCGTGCCCCTTGAGGAGTTTGTGGACACCTTCACCTTCACGCGCTTTGAGCCTGCAGGCGTGGTGACAGGGCACGATGCTGTGAAGAATGCAACGTCCATTGTGGACTATGTGTTCCGCGTGCTGGGCTATGAGTACTTGCAGAGGACGGACTTTGTGCATGTGAAACCCGTGAACGGCGACTCGCACGGCGCACACGCAGTGCCGCACATTGAGGACCAGAAGTCGCAGGTCAAGCTCGTGGAGGCGCCCGTTGAAAAGAATATGGGCAGCGAGACCGAAGACTATGACACGCGCGCAAAAGCCGCGAAAGAGCAGGGCTTCACAGGCGGGCAGTGCTCTGCCTGCGGGAGCATGAAGGTGAAGCAGAACGGCTCGTGCCAAGTATGCATTGATTGCGGGGAAACAACTGGGTGCTCTTAAATTACTGCCGTCTTTTTCTTGTTTTTTCTTTGTTTTTCTTAGTGGTAGAGCGTGTATATAGTTTATAAACTCTTCGCAGCATATCGCCGTCTGTGGTGGTTTGATGAAAAATATACTCCTGCTCGTCATCTCGTTTGCTGCGCTTTGTGGCAGCGCGTTCGCAGTGGATGCTTCCGCGTGCGGGACGCTGGCAGCGCCAGGCCTTTATACTCTTACCCAAAATGTGCAGGCAAACGAGACCTGCTTCAATATCACTGCGCCCGGAGTGGCGCTGGACTGCAACGGGCACTCCCTGGCAGGCAGCAACGCAGCAGGCGCATACGGCGTCTATTCCAACCAGATTAACACCACCGTGAAGAACTGCGTGATAAGCAAATTCCAGCACGGGGTTTATTTCAACGGGGCAAGCAACGGCATGATAAAGAACGTGACGGCAAACAGCACGCAGTCGCCCGGCTTTGGCGTCTATCTTTTGACAGGGGCGGACCACAACACGATTTCGGATTCTAATCTTTATTCGTCAATCAGCAGCGCGCTGCGCCTGCACTTCACCAATTACAATGCAATTGCAAATACCACTGCAGCATCCGGCAGCAGCTACGGAATGTACATCTTCGGCAGCGGCCACACTGAAATCACGCGCTCGTCAGCATCATCCGGCACAGGAGTGGGAATGCTGCTCTGGCTCAGCTCGGAGGGCACGGTCGCCAACAGCCGGATAAGCGGAAAGGAAAGCAACTTCGGCGCGCTTGCGCTTTACTCGAACGCCAACAAGAACACCATAGCGAACAATACGATAAGCGGGAAGGCTGGCACTTATGCAATCACCCTGAAGTCCGCAGGGTCAAATTACGTCTCGGGCAACCAGTTCATCAACAACACGATAGCAAACGCCACCACGCTCGCGTACATCGGGGCGGGGAACTCCAACAACGCATTCTACTGGAACAATTTCACAGGCAGCGGAGTTTACATCCAGGACCTTGCATCCGGGAACCGCTACAACACCACCATGGCAGGGCATGGCGAGGGCAACATCTACGCAAACGTCATCAGCGGCAGCGTGCAGGTGCAGGGCAATGTCTCCTCAGGCTACGGGCAGGGGCTTTACATCGGCATGAACGGCACGGGCTATCCATACAACGCTGCAAACTCGCAGGGCAAAATAAATGGGAATGCAACGGACTACGCGCCCCTTACGCCGAACTACTTCAACAACTCAAGCACGCTGCCTGCGCCAGGGTGCGTGTGCGGGAACCTGAACGTGCCCAATTACGTGTGCAACGTCACAGAGGACCTTAACGACCAAGGCACATGCTTTGAGGTGCAGGCACCCAACGTGACAATACTGTGCAACGGGCATACGATAACCGGAATGAACCAGTCATTCACATATGGCATTCTATCAAGCTACCCAGGGACCAAGGCATATGACTGCAGGATATCCAACTTCGGCACAGGCGTTGAATTCCAGGGTGTTACTAACGGAATGATAAGAGGGATAACCGCCGGCACGACAAACCAATGGGGCCATGGCGTGGAGATTGGCGGTGGCTCTAACAACACCATAATCAATTCGACAGGAACCGCCACAGCGCAGGCGGGCATAGACTTTGTGCTAAGCGTGAACAACATGATGATTAATTCAACTGGAGCATCGTCAACGGCGGCCGGAGTGATAGTTACAGATTCGAACGGCACTAATTTGGCAGGCGTTGCTGGAACATCCGCATCAGGGCCAGGAATATATGTTAATTTGGGCTCGAAGAACACCATTTCAGATTCGAGCGGAATGTCAGCTACATACACCGGCATACTAGTCCAGCAGAGCACAGGCAACATAATAATGGACTCAGCCGGCACCTCAGGCACCGAGTACGGGATTTTCCTCTTGGATTCCCAGGCTAACCAGATAACCGGTTCCAATGCAACATCAGCGTTGGGAGTGGGGCTATACCTGCTCAATAGCCCAGGCAACAGCGTCTCGGGCGTGATTGGCGCTTCGGGCGGCAACAACGGGATATGGATTGCGTCAAGCCAAAACAACACAATCGAAGATACACTTGGAATTGGCGGCATCAAACTGGATTCAAGCTCAGGCAACCATATCGCAGGGACAAACGGCACATCTGTGCTGGGCATTGGAATTCAAATCAACGGAGGTTCGAACAATGAGCTGCGTGGCTCGAGTGGAGCATCCGTTTCATCAGTAGGATTGGATATTGAAAACAGCATGAATAACATCGTCAGCAACACCGCCCTAGTAAGCGACACTGGAATGGCGCTGGCACTTTTTTCCAGCGATCATAATGCCATAGTCAACTCAAGCATATCCACGAATTCTGGTGAAGGCATTTACATCATGAACTCGACCCAAAATACTGTTTCGGGTTCTAGCGTATCGGGCAGCGGCGCAGCCCGTCTTTTTCTCAACTCCACCATGAATACGTTCTATAAAAACAAGTTTATTGCAAGCAATCCAAATTCAGGGCTTCTTACGGTTGAGCCAGGCTCATTTGGCAACACATTCTACTGGAACAACTTCACAGACTCGCTGAACTATTACATTCAGGATGCCGATGGAAACAACCACTACAACACCACCATCAACGGAAAAGGGGAAGGCAACATCTATACCAACGTACTCGGCGGCGCTGTTGCGGTGCAGGGCAGCCAGGCATCAAGCGGATTCCCGGCGCTCTACATTGGGGTGAACGGCACCGGTTTTCCCTATAGCGCTGCAACTGCGCAAGGCATGATAGGCGGCAACGCTACAGATTTTGCCCCGCTCACGCCGAACTACTTCAACAACTCAAGCACGCCGCCGCAGGGATGCGTGTGCGGGGTGCTGAACACTCCGAACTACATCTGCAACGTGACGCAGAATCTTACCAGCAACGGCACGTGCTTCGACGTGCAGGCGAATAACGTGACAATACAGTGCAACGGGCACTCGATAACATGGGATCCCCCCACAATCTTTCCGAGCTATGCCGTGAAATCGCAGTTCGTTTCCGGGACAAAGGTCCGCAACTGCAACATTCTCAATTACACGCTGGCGATGGTCATCAATTTCGCATCGAACGGCTTTGAGGTTGCAGGCACAAACATCACCGCGCCCGGTGGGAATGCGGGGGGCGCGGTTTTAATTGCCAATTCCTACAATGGCATTTTCAATGACAACCGGGTGACTGCGGAGTACACGGCGCTATATCTGGATATTGCAGGCAACAATGCTCTTTTTGGAAACTATTTCGCAGGCTGCCAATATGCCTCCGCATGCGAGGTGACAAAGGTCCACTCTAACGGCGGAGCGGCAACTGTGAACAATACCTTCTACATGAACAGATTCACCGCCCTGAATGGCAATGGGAGACTTTTCACATTCGACACCATGACGAACGGGAAAAACACGCTTTATTGGAACAACTTCACGCAGACAACTGGCTATTACGTTTCCGGAACAACCGGCAACTACCTTAATTCAACCATCAACGGCAAGTCCGAAGGCAACATCTACGCAAACGTCATTTCGGGCGCAGTGCAGGTGCAGGGCAGCCAGACATCGTCAGGCTTCCCGGCGCTCTATGTAGGCATGAACGGAACGGGCTACCCGTACAGCGCGACAACCTCGCAGGGAAAAATAGTGGGCAACGCGGTCGATTACGCGCCGCTCACGCCGTTCTATTTCAACAACTCAAGCACGCCGCCGCAGGGCTGCCAGTGCGGGATGCTGAGCGTACCGAACTTTGTGTGCAACGTGACACAGGACCTAAGCGCGAACGGAACGTGCTTCAATGTGCAGGCGAACAATGTGACAATATTATGCAACGGCCATACCTTGACAAAAATTGGGAGCGCCGAATCTAACGGAGTCTACATAGCCTCAAGCGGAGTCCTTGTGAAAGACTGCAACATCCAGAACTTCGGCGCCGGCATCCACGTGAACGGAATGTATGCGTCGTTTGGCGACCCTGCAGACAACAACACGATAATAAACAATACGATAACGGTCACCAGCCTGGGAAGCTGGAGCGTCAGCGGGATAAGCATCCTCTCGAGCCGGAATGACGTTGTCAGGGGCAACAAGATAACTCTGCCGATGGGCGGCACAGGCGCAAGCAGCGTAGGCATCTTCCTTTACGACGGGGCCCCGACCACGATTTTGGGCGTGGTGAACAGCACAATCGAGAAAAACGAGGTCATTGCCAAGCTGGCGATGTATGTATTGTCAGATTCAAACGGCAACGAAATATCGAACAACACGCTATCAGGCAGCATTGCATTGACAATTGGAGATTCAAGCAACAACCGCATCATCAAAAACACCCTGACAGGCACGGACAAGGCGCTCATGATTTACACGCAGTACGGAGCATCGGCAGGCAACGTGGCTTACTGGAACAACTTCACTGCCGCATCAGGCTATTACATTGACGACGCAACAAGCGCCAACCACTACAACACCACCGTCAATGGCAAGTCCGAAGGCAACATCTACGCAAACGTCATCAGCGGAGCCGTGCAGGTGCAGGGCAATGTTTCCTCAGGCTACGGAAGCGGGCTTTACATCGGCAGGAACGGCACGGGCTACCCATACAACGCTGCAACATCGCAGGGCAAGATAATCGGCAGCGCAACAGACTATGCGCCCCTTACGCCGTTCTACCTCAACAACACCATGCCGCCTGCGCCTGGATGCGTGTGCGGGAACCTGAACGTGCCCAATTACGTGTGCAACGTGACTGAAGACCTCACAAGCACAGGCACGTGCTTCAATGTGACGGCGGACAACGTGACAATATTGTGCAACGGGCACCAGGTGAACTCGACCGGGTTTGATATTGAAGCCATTAGGGTTGCTGCGGATAGTGTTACTGTGCGCGGGTGCTTGATCAGAGGGTCTCACGGCATGTGGGTCGACGGCACAAGCTTCTCAATCTCAAACAGCACGGTGAACGGGTCGCTCTTCGGAATCCTGCTGCGCCACACCCCGAATGTTTCCATCACCAACAATAGCATTGCCTGCAACATGGCAGTGGCAATTTCAACGAGCGGCCCAAACCCATGCACAAGCGGGAATATCAGCGGGAACACCGTGATGTCGCGCGGGATTGGGATGTCGCTTAGGACAAACGGTTGCGGGCAGCTTGACGTTTCCAGGAACATATTCATGGGGATAGTCTACGGTGGCACGCCCCACCTGATGATCGATGCAAATGCCGGCTCACCTGCTTACGTCTATTGGAACAACTTCACCCAGGCTCCGCAGTATGTTAGCACCGACTCGGTAAATGTTTACCTGAACACGCCGGGAAGCGCCAATTTGGAGGGCAACATCTATGCAGACGTGATAGATGGAACTGCGCAGGTGCAGGGCAACGCGCCCTCAAGCGCCTACCCGGGCCTGTACATCGGCACGAATGGGAGCGGATACCCTTACAATGCCATCAACTCCGGCGGCAGGATGGGAGGGATTGCATCGGACAATTACCCGCTCACGCCATTCTACCTCAACAGCACTGCACCGCCAGTGAATGCGTCGGAAAACTGCACGCTTGCAAGCGGCTTGACAGATGGCATCTGCAAGGCAACCAATGCCACTGAGATCAAGGAGAAGCCCAAGCCAACTCCAAAACCGATAATTCGGCCAAAGCCAAAGCAGTTGCCTCCTGAGATTGCGCCAAATGCCGACCCCAACACCGATCCAAAGGCGGAAGGGATAATGCCAGTTCCCACAGTGGAGCCTGCGCCCAAGGTGGACCCAAAGCCAATGCCAAAAATTGACCCCAAGCCCAACCCAAACATCGACCCGATAGCAAAGATTGACCCTAAACCGTCCCCTAAGGCAGAGCCTAAGCCTAAAGTTGAGCCTAAGCCGGCAATAACGCCAAAGGTTGAGCCGGTTAAGGCGCCGGTTGCTGTTGAAAAGAAGGCAGCCCCCGCCCCGGTGAAGCAGGAGGCGCCAGCTGCTGTTCAAAAGGCGCCCGCTGCGCCCGCGAAGGCTGAATCTTCGGCACCCGCCCCGGCTGCAGACTGAGCCAATAGCTTTTAATTCCCCTCGCGCGCAAAGAGGCGCATGGAATTGTGGCAGGACGGGCTCGCGCTTTTCGGGCTCATTGCAATAGGCGCATTCTTCGCGGCGTGCGAAACTTCCTTCCTCACGGTTACGAGGATACGGCTGCACCAGCTGGTGGAGCGCGGCGCGCCGGGCGCGGAGAGCCTGCATCGCCTCCGCGAGAACAGGAGGCGCGTGCTCATTTCGCTCCTTATCGGCAACAACGTGGCGAACATCGCCGCCTCCGCGGTCGCCACCACGCTTGCAATCACGCTTTTCGGCGACCAGGGCCTCGGCATTGCGATAGGCGTGATGTCCTTCCTCATGCTCACCTTCGGCGACATCATGCCCAAGAGCTTTGCCACCAGCCACGGCGAGAAGATAATACTGGCCTGCGCGCCCATTGTCGAGGCGATATATTGGCTGCTCACCCCGCTTGTCATTTTCTTCGAGTTCATAAACCACATCGTCCCGGGCGTGTATTCGCGCGCGACAGGCATCGAGCGGTTCACCGAGGAGGAAGTGAAGGCTGCGGTGAAGCTGGGCGCTGCGCACAAGAGCATATCGGAGATGGAGCGCGAGCTTATCGAGAATGTGCTTGAGTTCAACGACAAGACGGTGGCGCACGTCATGACGCCGAAATCGCGCGTGGTGCATTTCAGCGTGGGCACCAAGGCGTCCGACGCGCTCCACAAGGCAATACATAGTTTATACTACCGCTTCCCAGTGGTGAAGGAGGGCGCGGTGCTTGGCACGGTGAACATCCGCGCGCTTGCCAAGGCGACAGAGGACAACCCCAACTGGAAGGTGGAGCAAATAGTGCTGCCCACCATTCGCGTGAAAAACACGGACAAGCTCAACGACGCATTCGACCATCTGCAGAAGGCGAACCGGCACTTTTCCATCGTGGTGGACGAGCGCGAGAATTTCGTGGGCGTGCTCACCATGGACGACATGCTGGAAGAGCTTGTGGGGAAGATAAAGATACAGTAGCGCTTCGCGCTACTTATTGCGCACCGCGTGCGCAATCCAGTAAAGTCTGTTTTTCTAGAATGTCCCGCATGGAACGGAAAGCGTATATAGGCATGTTAGGAAACTAACTATTTGCTCTAATTTTGGGAGGTGGGCACATGAACGCGGTAGTTGCTACACATGATACGCGGGGCGCCGCGCAATTCGGCGCCATGATGTCAATCAGCGCCAAGAAAATAAAGACGCGCATCGACTCGATAGACTACTTCAACAGGCACGTGCCCTGGACCACGGGCGAACGCAGGCAGCCGGACAGCAGGGCGTGCGTGCGCATAAGGGAGACATTGCCCATGGTGGAGGCCACGGTCGGCGACTCGGAACGGAGGGTGATTCGGGCAATGAGGGGCAGGTACGTGCAGGCGATCGAGCAGGTGAACGAGGTGGAGCTGCTTTCGCACAGGGTGGAAAGGCTGGAGCGCCTGAAAAGCATGCTGAGTGGGATGGGCAGGCTGGAAATCACCGGCAAGGCGGCAAGAGTGGTCGCACGCCTATTGGCGGACAGCGAGGCTTTGGTCTGCAAGAAAATCGGCACGGCCTATTTGCGGCTTTATTCTGAAAAATACGAATATTCGTGCATGTGCCTTGCAAGGAAGAACCTGAATAATGCAAGGAGGATATGGGAAACGCTCGAGCCGGGCGGCATTGACTATGCAAAGACGCTTTACTGGCTCGGCCTGGCAAATTACATCGACGGGAAGTTCGAGGAGGCGGATGAGAATTCGCTTGAATGCATGCGGGCAACGCGCGGAAAGCCTGAAAGGCAGTGGCTTGCGGACAAGGCAATGGTTTTGCACAGGGACGCCAGGGTTGAGCTGAGCCAGGATTATTTGGCGAGATAGGGGCAGGAGGCGCAGGGGCTGCCGCAAGAGCCTTTGGGGCAGGGAACAGTCAGGCTTGCGCACCGCAGGCCGCGGCATTGCCAGGCATACCTTTATTAAGCTGATTTGGGATAATAATAGTGTTGATTTTACGTCGTAAAATGCGCTTGGCGGCGCGCAGTGGAAATGCTTGAAAATCAGTGAAAAACATAGCGAAGATTTTGCACAAATTCAGTGGTAAACATGGCTGACAAGAAAGCGGAAAATGAAGCTAAAAAGGCAGAGCCCGAGGCTGCTAAGAAGACGCAGGCAGCCACCGCGCAGAAGGGACAGGAGACCGCTGCAAAGGCAGCGCAGGAAGCGCAAAAAGACAGCCAGCAGGCTGCCCCAAAAGCAGCGGAGAAAGCTGCGCAGGACGCCCAAATGGCTGCATCCGGCAGCGATTACACTGCGAAGTCCATCCAGGTAATGGAAGGCCTCGAGGCGGTCAGGAAGCGCCCTGCAATGTACATCGGCGACACTGGCGAGCGGGGCTTGCACCACCTTGTCTACGAAGTGGTGGACAACTCGGTGGACGAGGCTTTGGCTGGGCATGCGAAGAACATCGAAGTCAGCCTTGGCGACGGGAGCATAGTCACTGTGACGGACGACGGGCGCGGAATACCTGTGGAGACGCACGAGGGCACGGGCAAATCCGCGCTTGAGGTCGTGATGACGATTTTGCATGCAGGCGGGAAGTTTGACAACAAGAGCTACAAGGTCTCCGGAGGCCTGCATGGAGTGGGCGTATCTTGCGTGAATGCGCTTTCCGAATGGCTGGAAGTGGATGTCAAGAGGAACGGCAAGCATTACAGGCAGCGCTATGAGCGGGGAAAGCCGGTCACGCCTGTCCGCGAGCTTGGCGAAACCACAGGCAAGGGCACCATTGTGCGCTTCAAGCCTGATTCCCAGATTTTCAACACCATTGAATTCAAGTTCGACATCATTGCGAACAGGATGAGGGAGCTTGCGTTTTTGAACAAGGGGCTGAAGATTTTGGTGCGGGACGAATTGTCAGGCGAGAGCGAGGAGAACAAGTACGAGGGCGGGCTTGTTTCGTTCGTGGAATACATCAACAAGAACAAGGCGCCTGTAAGCAGCATACTTTATTTCGAGAAGCAGGTGGACGACGTCAACGTGGAGCTTGCCATGCAGTACAACGACGGCTACGCGGACAACATCTACACTTTTGCGAACAACATCAACACCATCGAGGGAGGATTCCACCTTGTGGGGTTCCGCTCCGCGCTCACGCGCACCATCAATGATTATGCAGAGAGCCATAATGGGAAGAAGGACAAGGGCGCAAAGATTTCGGGCGAGGATTTGAAGGAAGGCTTGGCAGCAGTGCTTTCTGTCAAGCTGTCTCACCCGCAGTTCGAGGGGCAGACCAAGACAAAGCTTGGCAACAGCGAAATGAAAGGCATAGTGGAATCCATTGTGGGCGAGAAGCTGAGGGCCTACATGGAGGAAAACCCATCCGAGGCGCGAAAGATATTGGACAAGGCGACATCGGCTGCAAATGCGCGCGAGGCTGCGCAAAAGGCGCGTGAATTGGTGCGCAGGAAAGGCGCGATGGAGTCCGGTGTGCTTCCTGGAAAGCTTGCAGATTGCTCGGAAGAGGATCCTGCAAAGTCTGAGATATACATTGTAGAGGGAGATTCAGCCGGCGGATGTTTTTCAGGCGACACGCGCGTTGCGCTTGTGGATGGCAGGAATTTGAGCTTCAAGGAGCTCGTGGAAGAAGACAAGTTAGGCAGGAAGAATTATTGCTACACCATAAAGGAAGATGGAAGCATCGGAGTTGAGCTGATAAAGAATCCGAGGGTGACGAGAAAGGATGCTGAAGTCATAAAGGTCGTGCTTGATAGCGGAGAGGAAATTGTCTGCACGCCAGACCATCGTTTCATGCTCAGGGATGGAAGTTTCGTAAAAGCAGAGCAAATGGCATCGAAGTTATCCATCATGCTACGAGATACTGAAAAGAAATGCGAGGTAAAGGAAATAGTTCGCCTCGCTGAAAAGATGGACGTATATGACATTGAAGTGGAAGGCACGCACAACTTTGCGCTTGCCGCTGGTGTTTTTGTCCACAATTCGAGCAAACAAGGCAGGGACAGGAAGTTCCAGGCAATATTGCCGCTGCGAGGCAAAATATTGAATGTTGAAAAGGCGCAGATAACGAAAATACTTGGAAGCGAGGCCATAAGGACGCTTATTTCCGCGCTTGGCACTGGCTTTGGCGAGGACTTTGACATTGCGAAATTGCGCTACCACAAAGTGGTGATAATGACAGATGCCGATGTGGACGGCGCGCACATCCGCACGCTTCTGCTCACGCTTTTCTTCAGGTATTTGCGCCCGCTCGTGGATGGCGGGCACATTTTCATCGCCCAGCCCCCGCTTTACAAGCTCAAGCGCGGCAAGGACGAGAGGTATGCATACACCGATGCCGAGATGGAAAAGACCATGAAAGAGATGGGCGGGCCCGATGCTGTGGGCATGCAGCGCTACAAGGGATTGGGAGAGATGAACCCGGAGCAGCTGTGGAGCACCACCATGGACCCGTCCGCGAGAATATTGCTCCAGGTAACTGTGGACGACGCCATGAAGGCGGACGAAATATTCACAATATTGATGGGAGACGCAGTGGAGCCGCGCAAGGCTTTCATCGAGATGCACGCCAAGGAAGTGAAGAACCTCGATGTTTAGTTGATTTGATATTTGAAACGTGATGAAATGGCTGACGAAAACAGGGCATACCAGCATGGCAAGATACTGCCGCGCGCTGTTGAGAAGGAGATGAAGACGTCTTACCTAGACTATGCCATGTCAGTCATAGTGGGCAGGGCATTGCCAGATGTGCGCGACGGCTTGAAGCCCGTGCACCGGAGAATACTTTTTGCAATGTACGAGCTTTCCAACACGCACGACAAGCCGCACAAGAAATCCGCGCGTGTTGTGGGAGAGTGTTTTGTCAAGGGAACACTGGTGCTGGCAAAAAGAGGCCTGGTGCCAATAGAAGAGATTGAAAAAGGAGAAATAGTATACACTCAGGCAGGAAAAAAGAGAGTGAACGAACTTTACGAAATGCCTGAACGCGAGTTGGTGGATGTAACGCTTGAAAACGGAGTTTCAGTCAGGGTGACCCCAGATCAGATGCTCAAGGTGCTGAATGACAAGCTGGAATTTGAGTGGAAGGCTGCCAAGGAACTTGCTGAAGGAGAAGTTGTGGTTCTTAGGGCAGAATACCCAGATATAGCCAAATCCGTGCATCTTGGGGAGTTGGACGGCAGGAGAATTGAACTCAATGAGAATATAGGTTATCTTCTTGGGCAGCTGCTTTCTGATGGTTGGGTGGAAAAAGGAGGCAGGAGAGGTTATCCTTTCAGGTGCGGCTTTTGCTCGGATTCGAAGCAGGTTATGAGTAGGATAGTGCAAATTCTTGAAGAGGAATTTTCACAAGCCGCAACGCTTGAAGAAAGGGAATATGAATTCGAAACTTCTGGCGGGCAGGTTCTCCTGAAAAGAATATACAGCGTCAGGATAAACAGCAGTGCGCTCAATCAATTCCTTGTTTCCGCATTTTCGCTGCAGAACGCCCTTGCCGAAACAAAAGAAATTCCGGCGCAGATTCTCGTTTCCCCGAAAAAAGTCATTTATGCTTTTTTAAGCGGTCTGATAGATGGAGATGGCAGCCTGCATGCCAACAGGAATATCATACACTATGGCTCCGTGTCTGAAAAACTTATAGGGCGGCTTCAGATTCTGCTGCAGCACTTTGGGATAATGAGTGCGAGATACGTCAATGCCGACCTTAAGAGGCACAACGTCGGGGTTAGGGAAGTGAAAGAAAACTATCCTTTCCACTACCTTGAGATAAGAAGCAGGTTTGCAACTGAGCTTTTAGGGCAGCTTAAGCTTTACGATGAAGCCAAGGCAAAAAGGCTGGCAGAGGGAATGCAAAATCTGAAGCAGAGCGCATTTGATGCCATTCCTTACGCGGGAAAGGCGTTATTTTCAGAGTTAAGCGAAAAACATCTTGGCAGTGGATGGTATGAGACTGCGCAGGGGCAGAAATTCAGAAGCGGAATAAAATATCCAAATGGAACCAAGATAAAATATTCATTGGATTTGCAAGGCAAACCGCTTGGCAGGCAGCAGATAGCTGAATGGGGAATCGGGGAAAAGCTCGAAAAAATAGGCTCGCATCTGTCACCTTTCATCAACGGGGTCCTTGAGAACAGTATCTATTTTGTGAAAGTGAAAAAAGTTGTCAGGGCAACACCCGAAAAAACCTATGACATGCAGGTGGAAGAAGAACACGAATTCATTGCAAACGGGATTGTTTCGCATAACTGCCTCGGTAAGTTCCACCCGCACGGAGACGTTGCGATTTACGATTCCATGGTGAGGATGGCGCAGGACTTTTCCATGCGCTACATGCTCGTGGACGGGCAGGGGAATTTTGGTTCGGTTGACGCAGATGCAGCTGCAGCCATGAGGTACACCGAGGCAAGGCTTTCGAAATTTGCGGAAGAAATCCTCACGGACTTGGAAAAGGAGACCGTGGCTTTCACGCCGAACTTTGACGCAACGCTCAAGGAGCCCACTGTGCTTCCGTGCAGGGTGCCCAATCTCATTGTGAACGGCTCGTCGGGAATTGCTGTGGGCATGGCGACCAACATGGCGCCGCACAACCTGTCCGAGACAGTGGATGCGCTTGTCGCCATGATTGACAAGCCGGACATGCCCCCTGAGCTGCTTCGCACGCTCATCCCAGGCCCTGACTTTCCCACAGGCGGATATATTGTGGGCAGGCGAGGCATTGCTGACGCATATTCCACAGGCAGGGGCATTGTTCGCGTGAGGGGCAAGGCGGAAATCATTACTTCTAAGGAAAAAAGAACGCAGATCGTGATCACTGAGATGCCCTACCAGGTGAACAAGGCGGAATTCATCAAGCATGTGGCAGAGCTTGCGCGCGACAAGAAACTAGAGGGCATTGCAGACATTGCCGACCGGTCGGACAGGAAGGGAATGCACGTTGAAATAGTTGTCAAGAAAGATGCGAACGCGGACGTGGTGCTCAACCAGCTGTATGCGCACACGGAATTGGAAGGCACTTTTGGCATAAACAACCTCGCGCTTGTGAACAATGAGCCGAAAACGCTTTCCATGCCATCTCTTCTCACCGAGTTCCTCTCGCACAGGCGCGAAGTGGTGAAGAAAAGGAGCGCATTTGACCTTCGCATTGCGCAGGAGCGGAAGCATCTTGTGGAGGGCCTGCTGCTTGCGGTTTCGAAAATTGACGCAGTCATAAAAGTGGTCAAGACCGCAAAGGTGCCCCTTGAGGCGCTCATGAACGAGTTCAAGCTTTCGCAGAAGCAGGCAGAGGCAATACTTGAGATGAAGATAAGGAAATTGTCCGCGCTGGAGTCGGGCAAGCTCAAGGATGAGGACATTGAGCTTTCGAAAACAATTGACTATTTCACAGGCGTGCTTGCGGACGAGAAGAAAATATACGGGATAATCCGCGCTGAGCTTATGGAAGTGAAGCAGAAGTACGGCGACAAGAGAAGGACGGAGATAATCGACGATGACGGCGAAGTGGAGATGGAAGACCTCATTGCTGAAGAGGATGTTGCAGTCATAATCACGCAGGACGATTACATCAAGCGCGTGCCGATTTCAGAGTACCGCGCGCAGAGGAGAGGCGGCAAGGGCGTCATCGGCTCGGAGACAAAGGAAGAGGACCAGATAAAGGACATCATGCTTGCCTCCACGCACGATTACCTGCTGTTCTTCACCGACAAGGGAGACGTGCACTGGCTGAAAGTTTACAGGATACCTACGGGCGGAAGGTATGCCATGGGCAAGGCGATTGTGAATTTGCTTTCGCTTTCCGGCGAGAAAATCGCCGCGTGGGTGAAGACGCGCACATTCTCGGATAAGGAATTCCTGGTGATGCTTACCAAGAAGGGGACTGTGAAAAGAAGCAGCATGGCGGATTATTCGCGCCCGAGAAACGGGGGAATCATTGCAATCACCCTGAAGGAAGGAGATGCGCTCATTGACGCCAAGAAGACGGACGGCAAGCGCGAGCTCATACTTGCAACTGCGGAAGGCAATGCCATACGCTTCAAGGAGGACGACGTGCGCGAGATTGGAAGGACTGGCCAAGGCGTGATTGGAATACGCCTTGAGGACAAGGACGAAGTTGTCGGCATGGCAACTGATGAGACTGAAACACTCATGATTGTCACTGAGAACGGGTATGGCAAGAGGACGGACATTTCAGAGTACAGGCTTCAATCGCGCGGCGGCAAGGGCGTGATAAACATCAAGACGCATGGAAGGAATGGCTTGGTGGTGGGAATTGCAGCTGTCAAGGACAGTGACTCGCTTTTGCTTGTTTCCTCGGGCGGGAAGATGATACGCCTGTTTGTGAAGGATGTGAGCATCATCGGCAGGAACACGGGCGGAGTCCGCCTCATGAAGATGGATGAGGGCGAGAAAGTGGTCGCGCTTGAGAAAGTCGCCGCGGATGCTGACGATGGCAACGGGAAGGACGAGGGAAGCGCCAAGCAAGGCAAGGCAGCGGAAGAAAAGAAAGATGAGCCGCCCAAACCCCCGCCAGCCTCTCCGCCTGAGCAGAAAGGGAAGGAAGCGGAAAAAGAAGGCGTGAAAAAAGAGGCAAAGGGAAAGAAAGCTGGGAAGGAAGACAAGAAAAAAGAAAAAGAAGACATCGAGCCGATCATAATAGCTTAGCCGCTACTTCTTGCCTCTCTCGGAGAGCACTTCAAAAACAATCTTTTCAGTCAGCGGGCGCTTGCCTTTCGAGGCATGCATCTTTTGCTCCTGGGCCTCAGTCACGAATATCTGGCGCTTGAAGATCCCAGTGCCGAATTCGAGCTTGAGGCGGCCGCGCATTGCCATGTTGAACTCAAACGGGGTGAACTCTGGCTTTGCCTTGCTTTTCTGTGCAAATATGCTTCTCACTTTACCACCGCTTTTTTGATAAAAGAAGTGTTTAAATGGATTTCGCCAGGGTGCGTCGACTGAGTGAGGGGGCAAAAGCCTTATTATGCTTGTCGTCGAATGCTCCTCAGAGAAAAGGCTCTTGCGGGCCAGGGGGTAGTTTGATGGAATGTTGCAATGACAAAAAGTTCTGCTATGGCGTGCTTGTAGGGTTCTTCCTGGCAAGCGCGCTCCTGTTCGGCACCATACAGGTTGCCATGGGGCCAAGCTACAACCAGCTTGTCCGCGTGCAGGGCTATTCCAAGACGACTTATGACATAACGCACTCATCAGCATATGCAGGCGTACAGGCTTTCGTGACCAATGTCGACCAGTCCGCCACGCAGATTGCAGCCATGCCTTTCATCGGCGGGCTTGTGAACAGGGCGGAGATACCCGCATACACCAAGGCAGTATCAGACATCCTTCAGGGAAGGAAAGACCTGTCCGAGATTGAGCTTTGGGCGATAAACACTGAGATACAGCTCATAGAGCTGTCCATGCCGCTCCTCCTGATATCCATCGCTATAGTGATAATCGGCGTGTGGAAAGTGATGGAGATGTCAAAGCCGGCAGTGGCTGCCAAGGGAAAGAAGAAGTAAGTTGATGATTCAGAGGGCTGCCTTTCCAGGCAGCCCGGCCTTTTTCTTTATTTTTTTCCGCTTAGCTCAGCTTGCCTTGAACAAAATGCCCCTTAGCCATGCAACAACCGCGCATTTTCTTATCTGCGATGCGAATTTGAAGAGAAGGAGGGGCAGGGCGATGCTTGATGCAATCGTGATGCCGCCCACCATTTCCATCCCGCCCGGCGGGATGAGCGGCACTGTTCCCAGGAAGTAGTCCGAGAAGTCGTTTATGAGGAACCAGGCGATTGCCAGCGCAAGCGCAGGCAGCGCAAGCTGCTTTTTCGGCAGGAGCGCAAGCCCCTCAAGCGCCATGCCGATGTGCCCGATTACAAAAATTACTGAGATTGCCAACATGTCAGGGGAAAAATAGAAGCTTGAATGGAAGAAGAGCACGAATATCGTCCACAGGCCGTATTTCACCATGCCGATGGAGACTATGAATGAGAAGATGTCGTTTCGGACGATGCCGAAGATGACGAGAAGCGAGAGGAAAACATAGAGCGGGCAGTCAGGCACGAAGATGGCAAGGTATGGCGGGTGCAGCGAGAACTGGTCTGCGTAGACGGCATAGCCAAAGTAAATGGCAAGAAGGTTGAGGCAAATGGCAATATAGAAGAGTGCGCGCTTGAGGCTGGCATCCATCCAATCAATCCTTTTTGCCGATTTTCCGCACAGGTATCCCGCCCCATGTCTGCCCTGCGGGGATGTCGCGGTTCACCAGCGACATTGCTGCGACAGTTGCCGCCTCGCCCACTTTCACGCCTGGAAGAAGCGTGCAGTTCGCGCCTATCATTGCGCGCGCGCCCACTTGCACCTTGCCTGTGCGGTATTCGCCCTGGAGGAACTCATGCCCCAAAAGCACAGTGTTGTAGCCGATGATTGCGTCCTTGCCCACCTCTATCAGCTCGGGGAAGAAGATGTCGACTGTTGCGCCCAGCCCGAATGCCGCGCCGCTTTCCACGCGCGCGCCAGCTGTGCGCAGCAGGAAGCGCTTGAGCGATAGCGACGGTGCGTAGCGCGCTGCGTAGATGAGAAGGAAGTTGAGGCAGACGCGAAGCGGGTTCCTCGCCTTGTGCCAGTGGTGGAGCGAGTTTCCGCTGCATTTGTGAACGGTGACACGGCGCATAAGCGTGATTTGAACGGCTGTGTTAAATAGCTTGCCCTGTTGCCGTGCCTTACTTTACATTGAGCAAGTACTTGCGCGCTGCGCTTGAGAGGGCATACCAGAGGGAAGTGAAAAGAAAGATGCCGGATGCCGCTATGAAGGTGAAAAAGCCGACAATTGCGAAAAGCGGGCTTATGTTCCTGAAGAAAACCGCAAGCGCGGAAAGCGAGAGGAAGAAGATGGAGAGAAGCGAGGATATGATGATGTGCTTCTTGTTGCCAAGCATGTGGAGGACAAACCCATTGCCCACAAGCCCGATGCCTATGCCCATCAGCACGCCTGAGAAAAGGGCGAGGAAGATGGTGTCGAACCCGCGCGAAAAAGCCGCAATCACTCCGGGGTCGGAGGTGGAGGAGATGACATCGGCTATGAGGGAAAAGACGCCTATGAGGATGAGGACTGCGCCTGCTGCGAAGAGCGCATGCCTGAACTGGAGGTCCATACGCCCATTGCTCGCCCCTGCCTTATTAACCTTTTTGCAGAAAGGGCAGGCGGCGACTGATATGGAAGAGAACGCAAGTGGCCTCGGAATTGAGCAGCGGAAAAGGTCAATGAAGAACATCACGGCGGACGGCATGGCATATGCAGTGATGGCTGGGCTGGGAGATGCCTATTTGCCCGCCTCGCTCGTGCTTTTGGGCGCTGGCGACTTTCTCATAGGGCTTCTTGCAGCGCTGCCGCAGATAGTGGGCGCGGCGCTGCAGTTCTTCTCGCTTTCAGCCATGCGCGCCGTGAAGGGCAGGCGGCTTTTGGTGGTGGCAGGCTCGCTTGCCCAGGCGCTTTGCTGGCTGCCGGTGATTGCCACCATGCTCTGGCCCGGCAGCCTTTCCCCCGAGATTGCGATTGCGTTTTTCTCGATAGGCTTTGGCGCTGCGCTGTTCGTGAACCCTGCGTGGTCAAGCTGGGTGGCGGATTTGGTGCCGGAAAACGAGAGGGCTGGCTTCTTTGCCAATAGGAACAGGCTCATGCAGGCCGCGCTTTTCGTGGCCACTTTTGCAGGCGGCTGGGCAGTACAGGCGCTGCAGCTCCAGTACAGCGCGGGGGTTGCCTTTGCCGCAATTTTTGGCATTGCGTTTTTCGCAAGGCTGTCAAGCGCGTGGTTCAATGCCAGGACGGCAGACGTGCCTTACGAGGCAAAGCTTGCCTCAGAGGTGAAATTCAAGCACCTTTTCCTGCTGCCATCATACAGGAACGAGCTTTGGTTCCTGGGGTTTGTGGCGCTCATGGGCTTTTCCGTGCAGTTCGCCTCGCCTTTTTTCACGCCCTACATGCTGCACGATTTGGGGTTTGACGTCGGGGCGCTGGGCACGCTCACTGCGATTGCGATAGTTGCGAAGATTGTTGCGTTCCAGTACTGGGGGCATGCGATTGACAGGTTCAAGAACAGCACCGTGCTCCTGGCAACCGCGCTCCTCGCGCCCATCGTGCCCCTGCTCTGGCTTTTTTCAGGCGATTTCTGGATGCTGTGCATTTTCCAGGTTTTCTCGGGCTTTGTCTGGGCAGGCTATGACCTAGCAGTGTTCAACTCGGCTTTGTCGCTTGTGGGCAGGGAGCTTCGCCCCTCGTTCATTTCCAAGTACAACATTTTTTCCTCCCTTGCAAGTGCCGCAGGCGCGCTTGCAGGAGGCGCCTTCCTGCTCGCATTCCCCGATGTTAGCCTTCTTGGCTTTTCCGGCATATTGCTGGTGTTCCTGCTCTCCGGCGTGATGAGGCTGGCAACCGTCCTTGTTTTCAGCCCGAAGATTGCGCAGGGCAGGGACGTGCTCAACAGGCACGAGGACAGGGCGATGATGTTCCGGATTGTGGCGGTGCACCCCACGCAGGGCGCGGTCGCGCAGGTGGTGCACGGCTGGGACTTCACGCGCAAGATAGTGCGCGACGGCACGCAGACAAGCCACGAGATGCTGCGCGAGGGGCTGGAGGCGACGGGAGACATCGTGAGAAGCGGGAGCCGGCGCCTGATGTCCAAAATTGGGAGAAAAGGCAGGCTGTAAAGGGAAGGTGCGCGGCTGAAGGCTTGGCAGGGAAGGCAGGCTCTAAACGCAGTAATTGTTCCACCAGATGGAGGCCACACCATGCATTTCCCCCTTATTGCCTGCAAGAAGCACGACGTCTGAGAAAGCATCAAGTGTGCGAGGGTCATCGCTGAGATAGGCATACACCCCCACGAGCATTTTGAAGCTGGCAGGCCCGCCCAACCTCAGGCATTTTGAGAGCGCGCTGAAAATCTTCTCCTTTTGCGCCTTTTCTTGGTAGGCGCCCAGGGCCGAGAGGTGATGGAGATCGCCAGGCGCATATTTGCCTGCAGCGATTAGAACGCGCTGGTAATCCTTATTTACCAGGAATCCGCGCTGCTGGGAAAACCAGAAGAAGGGGTAGTGAAGGATGCCGTTCACCTTGTGGTCATACTGGGCATCGGCGGTCTTGGCGCTGATGGCAGCCATTACGATGGCGTCAACCACTTTTGAAAGCCCTTGCTTTGCAAGCCCAGCCATGTCCTGCTCTGCTATTTTGTCGATAACATATTTGCGCTGGTATTGGGAAGTGCCCTCGCTCAGGAGATAGTTGAACAGGTGCCTGCGCGCCGCCATGCCTATGAATTGGCTGTTTTCCGCGAATTTGCCGAATTTCGCCTCGAACTTGTACTGCTTTTCAGACTTTTCCTTTTCGCGCGTGAACTCCTCTATTGGCTTGCGCGCAAGCGCCACGCGCCTGCCCTTCGCAAGGAATATTTTCTGGAAAATCGCCTTGCTGTAGAACGGAACTGGCTTGAATTGCATGTTATCCCCCCAAACAGCCTGTTTCTGCAACATCCATTATAAAAAGCTTGAGGAGGGCGCGTGACGGCGTTCTGTTTAAAAGTTTGATAGGGGAGAAGTTTGCCATGCATGACCTGGACGTGAAGTGGCAGAAGAAGTGGCATGAGAGCGGCGTGTTCCAGCCGAAGGCAGGCGCGGGGGAGAAATTTTATCTCACCGCTGCATTCCCCTACCCCAATTCGCCCCAGCATATCGGGCATGGCAGGACGTATACCACTACTGACATTTACGCGCGCTACCAGAGGATGCGCGGGAAGAATGTGCTCTTTCCGATGGGCTTCCATGTGACAGGCACGCCAATTCTTGCAATGGCAAAGAGGATTGGGGAAAAGGACGAGGAAATACTTTCCATTTTTGAGAAAATATATGGAATTCCGCGCAGCGTGTCTGCAACGCTTACCGAGCCGCGCGAGCTTGTTGCTTACTTTTCGCGCGAGATAGAGGCAGGCATGAAAGAGATGGGCTATTCCATTGACTGGCGCCGGAAATTCTACTCCTACGACGGACAGTTCAACAGGTTCATTGAGTGGCATTTTGCAAAGCTTGAGAAAGCGGGCTACATCACGAAAGGCGAGCACCCTGTGCCGTGGTGCCCGATTGGCAAGACTGCGATTGGCGCGCACGACACCAAGGGCGACTTGGATCCGCAGATTGAGGAAGTTACCGGCGTGCTATTTCCGTATGCGGATGGCGCGCTTGTTTGCTCAACGTATCGGCCTGAGACCATTTACGGCGTCACCAACATCTGGATGAATCCGAATGCCACTTATGTGAAAGTGAAGAACGGGAAGGATGGGAAGATATACTATATTTCAAAAGACGTTTTGACTGCGCTTGCCATGCAGCTGCCGCTTTCTGTTGTGAGTGAGATGTCGGCAGAAGAGATGATGAAGAAAAAGGCGAAGAACCCCCTCACTTCCGAGGAGCTGCCCATTTTCCCTGCAACATTTGTGGACCCCAAGCACGGCACTGGAGTGGTGATGTCCGTGCCTGCGCATGCGCCGCTGGATTATCTGGCGCTCCGAGATGCAGGCTTGGAAGGCAAGGTGAAGCTCAAGCAAGTGCTCGCTCTTTCTGGCTTTGGCGCATTCCCTGCAAAGGAGCTTGTGGAAAAGATGGGCGTGAAAACGCAGAATGACCCGCGCGCGCATGAGGCTACTGATGAAATTTACAAGAAAGAGGCGCACACTGGCGTGATGATGACGGGCGAGTTTTCGGGCATGAAAGGGATGGAGGCAAAGGAGAAGATACGCGCAAAGATGATTGCGGACGGGAGCGCGCTTGCCCTGTATGAGATTTCAAATGCGCCCATTTACTCGCGCTATGGCGGCTTGGTCGGAGTAAAGATAGTGCGCGACCAGTGGTTCATTGACTACAGCGATGAAAAATGGAAAGCGCAGGCGCGCGAGTGCCTGGCAGGCATGAGCATACTGCCGCAGAAAACGCGCCATGAGTACGAGTACATCATTTCATGGCTCAAGCAAAAGGCATGCACGCGCTCGGCGGGCTTGGGGACCGCATTCCCGCTTGACAGGACGAAGATGATTGAGGCGCTTTCAGATTCCACCATCTACATGGCGTTCTACGCCATTTCGCACATTGCAATGAAGATGAAGCCGGAGGAGCTTGACGAGAAGCTGTTTGACTTTGTCTTCCTCGGCAAGGAATCATCCGGGCTGCCGAAAGAGGCAGAGGAAATGCGCAAGGAGTTTTCCTACTGGTATCCGCTGGATTCCAGGCACTCTGCCACGGATTTGGTGCACAACCACCTTACTTTCCTAATCTTTAACCATGTTGCAATCTTCCCGAAAGAGATGTGGCCGAGGCAGATTGTGACAAACGGGTTTGTGCTCATGGACGGCAAGAAGATGAGCAAGTCAATGGGCAACATCATACCCATACGCGCTGCAGTGAAGCAGTTTGGCGCCGACGCCATACGCTTTGTTGTTGTGTCCGGCGCGGACCTGTCATCCGACACCGACTTCAACCGCCCGGCTGTTGAAGGCGTGATTTCCCGCCTGAGAAGCATGTCTGAGGCGATGGAAAAATTCGCGCAGAAAAAAGACGGGGCAAAGCATGACATTGCCCACAAGTGGCTGCTTTCGCGCATGCACAAGCGCGCGCTTTCCGCGCCATCGATGTATGAGAACTTCCAGCTGCGCGAACTTTCGCTGGAGCTGCTTTACAATACTTTCAACGACATGCAGTGGTACCTCAAGCGCTCTGAAAAGCCTGCCCTGCGCGAGTTTTTCGAGATGTGGGTGCCCCTTGTCGCGCCCATCGTTCCCCATTATGCCGAGGAGATGTGGCAGAAGCTCGGCAAGAAGCACTATGTCAAAGATGCGGAGTTTGCTGCGGTTGCTGAATTGCCTAAAGGCGATGAAAAGAGAGTGGATGAAACGCTCGAGGCGTCGGAAGACTACATACTGCGCGTGCGCGATGACGTTTCCTCCATTATGAGGCTCATCAAGAAGGAGAAGGCGGAGAAAGTGGAGCTGTTCATTGCAGCAGGCTGGAAGAGAAAGCTGCGCATCATTGCAGGCAAGGAAAGGAAGTTTGATATCGCAATGAAAGCAGCGATGGCGGATTCTGAGATAAAGCCGCACGCTTCTGAAGTTGCCAAGGTGCTGATGAGCTACATGAAAAACATTGGCGCGCTGGGAAGCACGCCTGACGAGGAGTTTGAGATGCAGGCGCTCAAGTCAGGCAAAAAGCTTCTTGAGGCGGAGTTGGGGTGCACTGTTTCCGTTGCAAGCGAAGAAGGGAGCGCGGCGCCCAAGGCAAAGTTCGCGCTGCCTGGAAAGCCGTCGATAATGATTTCTTAGCAAAGAAGCGCCATCAGTTTTATAAATAACCTGCCTGAAAATGATACTGGAGATGTAGTTTTGCCAGTAGGATCCCTTTGGGACGTGGCTGGCAAAACGCTGAAATCTCACCACCGCTTGGGTGGCGTCTTTCTAATTTATTTTTGAAAAATGCACATTTGCAAAACTAGACAGTAGCGCCTGCTCCGATATATGGATGCCGAGATAAATATCGACCAGCCCGACCATCACATCTCCTTTTTCAGCAACCTTTGCATAGAAGTTCAGGATTTTTCCATTGGGCTGCTTGATTGTCGCAGCCATTTCACAATCACCGCGGATGCTTGTTTCCTTGCCAGTAAGGCGGATTGCAAACTGCCGTATCAATGATTCTATGAAATGCCTTGTGCCGTTCCCGCCCTTGAGGACGTTATAATCATTATCCACGATAAGTGTGATGTCTCCGTCTTTCTTTTGAAGCCAAGGCTCAAGTTTTTGCGCCAGCCTTGATGGGACAGTATGGATGAACCACGTCTTCGAGTCCACTTTTCCAGGCTTCCTGTGCTGAAGGACATTGAAATGCACGCCAGGATAATTTTCAAGCAGCGTGGCAAACGGCTTTTTTATCCGGTCGCGCGTCTTTCTTGTGAGCTTGCTCCAATGCCATTTGCCACCGACATTGTTGTTCTTCAGAATCAACGACGCCCTTTCACAAAATGAATTTATCTGCCCCGCACGCCCGGTCATCGAAGCTGTAAAGAGGAGTTGATGGGACGTGTCTATGACGATGGCATGCATATGAAAAGATTGGCTGCAACAAATAAATAACTACCCCCTGAAGGGAGTAGTTTTCGGTTAGATGTAGGAAACCAGGTTCATCTGCCCAAACTCTTTTTCAACGGCTACAACTGATTCTGTAATCTCCTTGCTTCTGTGTTCAGTTATGTATCTGTAAATCGTGTCAGCTCCGACGTTGCTTACTGACCTGTAGAAACTGCCGCGGCTCCAAAAGTGCCCCTTGTGATAGATGTTTCTGAAGGACGGGCACTGTGCAAAAATTGCCCTGGCACTCCTGCCCTTGAAGAGGTTGATTGCTGCACTTGGACCGAGCAAGCCGGGCAGATTTACAAACATGTGCAAGTGGTCTGTCGAGATTTCCATGGCAAAAATCTGAATGCCATACTGCTCTGCGGTTTTGCAGAGGCTTTCAGTCAATACTTTTCTCAGCCAGTTGCCGTCAAGCACCTCGTACCTGTACTTCGGGCACCACTCAAGGTGAAAGGCATTTATACCTACACTGTGTTGTCTTCTTACAAAGCTCATGCTGGTCATAGACTCACTCCAGCGACGGTATCAATGATGCGCGGCGCGGCAGCGCCGCGCGCCGCCGCTGAGAGTCTTTTTTCAGATAAAGAAGAAGAATGTGCTCGCTGTATCCCCCGCCTGAAGGCGGGATAGCGGGCTTCCGCCCGCTGGATTTAGCGAGCACTAGAGTGCATCCTTAAAAAACCAGCACGGGAGATATCTGAAGGCGAAGAGATGGCAAAAGAAAACATAAAGGTTTGGAAAGAAGGCGGAAACGTCATTGTGCGAAGCGATGCCCTTCACATAACTACTTATGGGAAAAATTGCAAGGGAGCTATGAAAAATTTCAAGGAAGCGCTTGCAGTTGGCGCGAGACGATAACATGGTCAAATGCTTGCGCGTGAAGCGTGAAAATGCCGAGAAGGAAAGGAAAAAGCTCAGTGAAAGCAATGCGCTTGATAACCTGTACATGCCTGCGCGCGGAAGGGAGTATGTTTATTTCCCCATAAAAGAGGGCGGAAGGGTGCCTTCTGGCGCGAAACTTGTGGAAAAGAAGCTTGAGAAGAGGAGCGAGCGGCCCAAGAATCTGCGCGAGGCGCTTTCCGGGAAGCTCACGCCTGCCGAGATGGAAGGGCTGGTCACTTCGTTTGACTTGATGGGAGATATTGCCGTGGTGGAAGTGCCGGACGAATTGCGCGCGAAGGAGAAGCTCATTGCAAGCGCGCTCATGGGTGCGCACCGCAATGTGAAAGTGGTTGCAAAGAAGGTAAGCGGCACAACAGGGGAGTTCCGCATACGCCCTGTCCTCGTGATTGCAGGCGAGAAGAGGGCGCACACCATTTACCGCGAGGGTGGCTGCGAGTTTGAGCTGGACATCAATAAAACTTACTTTTCGCCGAGATTGGGGACGGAAAGGGGAAGGCTTTGCGAGCTTGTGAAGCAAAGCGAGCAAAAGGCTGGGAGAAATGGGGACGGACGCACGGGAGAGCGCGTGCTTGTGCCGTTTGCAGGCGTGGGGCCTTTTGCAATAAGGATTGCGCACACAGTGCCTAGCGCAGAAGTGGCAGGAATCGAGCTCAATCCTGACGCATGCGATTACTTTGAGAAGAATATCGTGCGGAACAGGTGCGCCAATGTGCGCGCTGTCCGGGGGGATGTTGCAAAGCTCCTGCCTGGAAAATACGCAGGCTGGGCGGACAGGCTTGCCATGCCGCTCCCAAAAGACGGCAAGCAGTTCCTTGTGAATGCCATCCCTTGCCTGAAGAAAGGGGGCATGCTGCACTATTACTCGTTTGGAAGCATGGAGGCGCCGTTTGCCGAGGCTGAGAAGGATGTGAAAGAGGCTGCAAGGAAGGCAGGGCGGAAGGCGCGCGTGATTTTCAGGCGCGTGGTGCGCCCCTACTCAAAAGACATCGAGCAGGTAGTGGTGGATGCAGAAATATTGTAGCTACTTGCCCTTTTTCGGCCCAAGGTGCTTGCCCACCTGCCCTGCAAAGGTGTCCAGGCGCGACCTGCCGTACTCCTGGATGGCGAAAATCACGTAAAAGCCCACCCCAATGCCAACCAGCATGAGCGGGATGGTGGCGATCTTGCCAAGCTCGGTCTGCGGCACCACATCCCCATAGCCCACCGTGGTGATGGTTGCCGTGGTGAAGTAGACTGAATCCAGCCAGTCCCACCGCTCGGCATAGTGGAATATGTTTATTGCTGCCACATAGACCGCAAAAAGCATGACCAGTGCGTAGACTATCTTGCGCTTGGCGCGCGCCTTTTCGCGCCTTAATTCTTCTGCAAAATAGTCCTTGACATCAACCATGGGAACCCCTAGCCAAAATTGAAAAATAAAAAATAAAGAAAAATCTACAGCCCGCGCTTGTTCTTGCCCTTGAGGTAAAGGAACAGGCCTCCGACTCCTCCCAGGACCACTATGACAATGAGCCCGGTAAGTATCAGGCTTGTCAGGGCGTTGTCCTTGGGCGCGGTTGGCTGCACCTGCGGAGTTGCATTGGCTGCAGGCTGCGGCTGCTGCTGCCCGAAGATTTTTGACCAGTCGGTTGGAATCCAGGCAGACTGCTCCTCGGTTGTCGAGGTGGACGCGTTGGATGCCGGCTGCGTTGGCGCAGCGGTCGACTTCTTCGTGTTGGCAGTCATCTCATATACTGTGAAGTTCTTCGCTTTTGAAGAGCCCACCCAGCTGTTCACCGAGTACGTGATGGTTTTTGACTCGCCCCCTGCGAATGTCGGGAAGTTGAATGTCACCTGCCAGCCCGCGCGCGATGTGTACATTGGGTTGAAGGTTATCTCGTTTATCGCGGGGAATGTGTCCGGGATGGTGTCCGCAAAGGTGAAGTTCTCCAGGTTGCACGAGCTTCCACCCACGTTGTCAAGCGTGGTGGTGAGCACGGACAGGTTCTGCCCGCTTGTCATTTCGCGCGTGATGGTCACCTGGCAGGAGCTTCCGCTTCCAAGGTCGACCGAGTAGTTGGCAGTCGCCTTGGTGGATGCCGCCCCCGACCCTCCGGACGAGCCTCCTCCTCCGCTGCTTCCGCCTCCGCTTGGGGCGGGTGTGGGCGTGGTGCCGGCCGTGGTGAACGACAGCGAGAGCTCGTCGCTCGAGTGGTTGAACTGGTTCAGGCACCTTGCATAGTAGGTGTATGCCGTGGATGCGGACGGGGCGGATATGGACCAGCTGTGCGTGGTGCTAAGGTTGGTGGTGGTCGTGTTGTCCATGCTGGTGTATGAAACGCCGGACGAGGTGGAATACCTGCATGTGGCAGATTCATTGGATGACAGCGTCAGCGTCACCGTGCCTGTCGCCACGCCCGTCGTTGCAGGCGCTATCCGGGTAAGCCCCGGGCCGTTTGAGTGGTTGATGGAAAGGTTGAGGTGGTGCCTGGGCGGGCTGAGCGACCAGTTCTGCGCCGCTTCATTCACCGCGTATTCGCAGAAGACCTTGAAAGTCACGTTGTCGCCGGTTGCGCCGACGCCGTGGAGCAGGTAATACCCGCTTACTTCAGCGCCCACGGTGGTGCGGTCATTCTCCACGCCGTTGACATATAGGCAGAGTTGGGTGCCGTCCAGGGCGAGCGAGCCGTTCATGAACAGCCGGCCGTCCCAGTCGCCCACGCCGCTGGTGTCAGCGTAGAGCATGGGGCTTAGCAGCAGCGCGAAGGCTGCGATGAACAGCGCGTTTTTTGCGACCATAGTACACCTCGTTTGGAATCTGAAAGGGCAAGATTTCGCAAAATCTTGCCCGCATTGGAATGAAAATTCCAATCTAAAAATAAAAATGAAAAAAAATAAAAAAGGGGCTTACTGGAAAGCAAGCCTCTTGCCGGATGCGTTCATGTTTATCCAGTAGGGCAGGTTGTCCCAGTCGTTGAACACCGTCAGGTCGTTCACGGACTCGGCAGGGTCATAGGACAGCCAGCAGCTTCCGTTCTGCGAAGAGCAGGACGTTCCGTTGCGGAAGTACACGTAGTTGTAGAAGCCTGTCAGGTTGCCCCTCGTGTTCAGCACGTTGACCGTGCTGTAGTTGCCGTCGGCGAACGAGCTGAGGTTCTGGAGGACCACCCTTGGCAGCCACACGCTGTTCCACCCGAGGTTGAGGCTGTAGGTGTAGTTGAAGTTTCCTACAGTGTTCACCACAAAGGTTATTGGGAACCCGCTTGCCATGCTGTTTCCGGACGTGTCCTGGCAGAGCACATAGTATGAGTATGTGCCGTCAGCAAGCACTCCCAGCGAAGCAGTGTGCTTGGTTGCCGTGACATTGGTCATGTTCGTGCCGTTGCCCCATGCGAATGCCGTTGTCTTGTACTGGCATGCCGCAGCCTCGCTTGTGTTTATTTCAAGCGTTGCTGCCGAGAGGCTGGTGTAGATGCCGGACGGCGCCGAGTTGATTATGGACGGCGCGATGGTGTCGCTCGCGATGTTTATGGACTGTGAAGCCCCCATCGTGTTGCCATAGCTGTCCATGCACGCCACATACACGTTGTATGCAGCAGTCCCTTCGTGCGGGTGCACCATTGCGGTGTGGTTCTGCCCGGAGCCCGACATTGCGTAGGGCATGTTGGCATATGCCGCGTCAGCCCCAATCGAATACATGCAGACTGCGCTCTCGTTTGTGTCAATCTGGAGCATCCAGGTGGTTGAGCTGTAGGCGGATGTGCTTATTCCCGGGGCATCCTCGTCTATCGTTATCTGCAGCGGGAAGTACACCGGCTCAAGCACGCATGCGTTGCCAGCCATGTCCGTGCAGGCGCTCACCGTTATGTTGTGCACGCCTGCCAGCCCTGCGCCGTACGTGTAGTTGAAGGTGTAGGCGGTGCCGTTGCCGAAGAAGTAACTCATGTTGCTTCCGTCAAAGGTCATCATCAGCGAGCTCTGGTTGAGGGCCTCGCCGGAGAGTATCCAGGCATTCACCGTGCGGCCAGTCCTGTTGATGCTGTAGCCCCACTCGTACACGCTCGGCACAATGCTGTCGTAGTTGAAGTACGACATCAGGCTGGAGGTCATGTTCACCCCGTTGGCGGTGCAGAGCGCGTAGATGTGGTTCACGCCCTGAGTCACGTTCACAGATGCTGTGTGCGTGGTTCCGCCAGTTGAGGTGAACGGCGCCATTGCTGCATAGCTGGTCCCGTCAACCGTGCTCCACGAGCAGTTTGCCGCAGCCGACGTTGTCAGCGTTGCGGTCACTGTGCTGTTGTAGTAGCCACCCTGCGGCGTGAATGAGGTCACGGTAGGAGCAGTTGACAGGACGCTGAATGCGCCCGTGTTGCTCGTGTTGACGTTGCCTGCAAGATCCCTGCATGCGAAGTACACCGTGGTGCTTCCGTCGCTTACCATCACTGCGTTTGCGCTGTAGACATTGGTGCCGAGGTCAGCCATTGTGCCCTCCATTGCCGCGAATGCGACGTTGTTGGTGCTGTACCTGCAGGTCAGGTTGGCTGTTTCTCCGCCGTTCACTGATACCTGGAAGGACCTGCTGTTCTGCGTCGTGGTGGGGAGAGGCGCGGTGAGCACCGGCGCAGTGAAGTCAAACTGTGCGTTTGCCCCTGCGTCATTGTAGGTGGTTGCCATGTTGCCTGCTGCGTCCGACCCGCCGCTTATGTCAATTATTGCGGACGTGACTTCAGTTCCGGCCAGCGTTGCAGTGTATGTGAAGATGCCGCCGAGGTAGCTTCCATAAGCCATGGCAGCCCCGCCGATTGTCACTGTAACTGTGCCGTTGATCGTCTCGCTTGCTGTGAACTTCACAGTTATCACGTCTGCCGCTTTTGCATATACCACGCCTCCAGAGCTCATGCCTCCGTTCGAGGTGACGCTTGTCAGCTCGTATGTCGGGGCTGTGGAGTCATAGTTGAAGGAAATGAGGCCTGATGAGCTCATCTCCACTGCTGAGACGCCTGTCGTCATGCAGCGCACGTATATCATGTTGAGGCCGGATGCAGCGCTTGCGCCCGTGAGGGTGGTAAGCGTGCCGGCAGCCACTGTGGTCGCTGCACTGGTCATTGCCGAGTAGTTCGCGTCAGTCGCTCCCCACTTGCAGGTTGCTGCAACATCGGTCGCTATCTGTATCGAGCCGACGTTGGCAGTCCTGTAGGGCGTTGCGCTGTATGCCGGCGTTGCGTTCACAATGCTCGGCGCGACTGCGTCCACCGGGAAGCTGATGTCCGTGCTTGCTGCCATTGCGTTGCCCGCCATGTCAATGCACCTTACATAGTAGTGGTTGGTTGCATTGTTGGTCGCAAGCACCATTGCCTCGTGCAGCGTGTCGGCGCCTGCCATTGCGCCTGTCATGGAGCTGTACACCACGTCAGATGCGGAGTACCTGCAGGTTGCTGCAGTGTCCGTGGTCGCGGTGATTGTCACGCTCCTTGTGTTCTGGGCAGCCGATGGGCTTGAGCTCGAAACTGTGGGCGCTGCCGTGTCCACGGTGATGTTCATCGACTTGGTGTCGTTGTTCGAGCCTGTTGATGCCACCACTGTCACCGTCTTGGTGCCGGTGGTTGCGCTTGCAGTCAATGCATATGTATATACTGTGCCGGATGCTGCGAATGCCTGCGTTGCGCTGCCTCCAAGCGATGAGAGGTTGCCTGTCACGGTCAAGCCGCTCATGCTGCAGTCCATCGTGAAGACTATCACGCCGGTTGCATTGGTGTAGAGCTGGCCCGATGCGGTGTAGGTGCCGCTGCCGCCCACTGCCGTGAGCGTGCATGCAGGCGTTGCCTGCGTCATCTCCACTGTTCGGGAGATGGCTGCTGTTGAGCTTGTGGTGTAGAAGTTGTTTGCCGGGTCATCGTACGCGCTCGGGTAGGAGTACGTAGTGTAGCCGGATTTCACCACCTTGAGCTTCACCTTGGTGCCGTCAGGGATTCCTGCAAAGTAGTACATGCCAGTAAGCCCCTTGCCTGCCGTTCCGTCGCCTGTTATCGTGCATGACTGGTTTGCCACGCCCGCCACTGTGCATACGTTGCCAAGCGCGGTGTCTGCGTTGCACGTTGATGCGTCAGTGCAGTCCAGCATGGACACGATGGCATCGGTTATGTTTGTCGGTGCGCCCGTCTCCTGCGTGATTACGTGGATGGAGATGCCGGAGGAGAGGTTCGCGCTTATGCTTTTGCTGAGAGCGCCAGTGGCAACGTTGCTCTGCGTTATGTAGGAAGCCTTAGAGAACGATATGTTGTAGTCCGTTCCCGTGGTTCCGTACATGGTGAAGTTGCCTGTCGGTGCAATCGTGGTGCCGTTGTCATAGGTGTAGGTGGTGGATATCAGGGCGTTTGCATCTGATGGATCGGCGTCATCGTACATCTTGACAAGCACATTGCCGATGGTCTTGGCTGTGTCGTAAGACTGCCTCACCGAGCCGGAATACTTGCCGCTGAGCACGACTTGCGAAATGGTGCCCGAGGCAGCGCTGGTGAAGTTGTTCCACGAGTAGTAGCTCACGGCGTCTGAGTCCTTTACCATGACGTAATAGGGCGTCACGCCGGCCTCCTGCTCGAAGAATATTTCATACAGCGATGATGTCGATGACGGGGCTATGATTTCAGTCGATGCCTTGGTGGAGCAGTCGGAGTTATTGGTTGGCATGGTGCCATAGCAGACTGCCACCGTGTTGCCCGCGCCTTCGATGTCATTGTGCGTGGCTCCGTAAACTGCAGACACATTCACCGTTGCATCGCTGGTGAAATCCTTTATCAGCGACAGGAGAATGGTCTCAGATCCAGCGCTTGCATTGTAGAAGCTGATGTTGCTGGTTGCATTTGCTCCAGTGGTGTTGACATACAGCTTGTATGTGTCGGTCGCAATGACGGTGTCGGATGTGTAACCGAGAGTGGTCCCTCTGATTGTCACCCTTGTCGAATTGACCCTGTCGGTGGTCGCACCGTCATTTGCCGGCACGGTTCCGTTTACGATGCGATCGAAGTGTTCGTGTGCCTCCTGAGTGGTGGCCACGACTGTGAGCGCATCGCGCTTGCAGGTGGTGTAGGTTGCATCGGCAACCGAGACATAGACGCTGCCTGCGTGCTCAAAGTACTGGACATAATCTGCCCCCGGAGCCTCGGGCTCGGTGCTCACCGCAGTGGTGCAGTCGGAGCCGGAATAGACCGTGACTGCGTTGATATCAAGGTGGCTGTTTCCAAGCACTTTGCCCACGTTGATTGCAACGCTTGCCCCAAGGTTCCTGCCTGTGATGTTAAGCTGCGTGACCCCTCCATCATAGTAGCTGATGTTGGATGCTGCCCCGCCGGCCCAGTAAATTGCATATGTGTATGGCGTGCCAGACAGCGCGGTTGAATTTATCTCGTTATCAACCGCCCCGGCGGAGCTAATCCTGACGCTGTCAATGTCCGAGGGCATGTTGCCGCTTGTCCTGACATCGATTGCATAGTCGTTGTTGCCGCCCGCCGCAGCAGAAGCTGTGAGGGTGTTTATGCACGTGGTGGTCGCATTGGTTATTTGTATCTCCACTTTGTTGCTGTCCGTCTTTTCATAGTATTTGAGGTAATTGGTTGCGGTCAGTGCAACGCTTGTCGTTGATGACAGCGCGGTCGCAGTGCCGCAGTCGGTAGCATCGCTGGTGGTGGTGTAGACGACCACGGGGTCGACCGCGCCAACCAGGTCTGCGTGCACAGCCGTAAGGTTCACGGTGTTGACGTTCCACACGTCATTGGTGGTTGTGTCCTTGCTGCCCCTTGAGAGCACCCGGGTGGAATTGTACAGGTCGTATGTGTAGCCTGCGCCGCCCAATGTCTTATCAACATATATTATCTTGCCCACGCTCGCGCGGTAGTAGCCGATGGCAGCGCTTGACTTGGTTATGTCCCAGTAGCTTGCGCTTGCCGGGGCCGTCAGGGTCACATTGTAATATGGCTCGAATGTGAGGCTTTCGCCGACCGCAGGCGTGTAGTTGCGGGCGTAGAATATCAAAATATTGGCCCCAGTGTAGACATCCAGGTTGATGGTCCCGGTTGCAGGAACCTCGTAGAACTGGCTGTCTGAAACCGAGTAGTTCCTGGTTTCGGATGAAATTATAGCAGACGCCTCATTGGAGATTTTTAATATTGCAGGTGCAATGCCAGTCGAGTTGTTGAGGACAGTGTGGATGTTGCCTACTGACCAGTTCACCTGCGCCACGTTGACCGTGGTGTCGGTGCTGGCAGTCTTTTCCCTGCGGAGCTCAAGCACATTGAGAGACGCGTTCGAGAAGAACGTAACGTTGTGCACTGCGCTCTGGCTTGCGACAAAGAGGCGATATACGCCCGTGCTGAAATTCTTCGTGTACGGGTCGATGCCGGCTTCGAATGTGTCATTGCCGTTCAGGTCGAGTATCACGCCACCCGATGTTGAGATGCCGGCCGAGACCGTTCCGCTTATCATGATGGTGTAGTTGGCCTCTATTGCGTAGGTGGTTGCAGCCGGGAAACCGATGGTTGGTTCGCATGTCGATAGCGTTCCATTGCTGACCATCGGGTAGAGGTTTGTTCCGGTTGCGCCATTGTTGTCAATCAGTATGTATGTGGTGAATACCCCAGTTGCAGGGGTTGCGTCGGTGCTCAGGATGCCGGTGCTGTCTGTGCAGGCATTGTCCGTGTACAGCCTGACATTGGTGACACCGGAGTGGACTGTGCCGTTTACCTTTCCGAGTCCGAGCGTCTCATCCGAGTTGACCGCCATCGTGTAGTTGTAGAGTGTTGCTCCTGCGCTGCTCTTGAAGAAGACGTTTGCATCGACAGAGTCAGGGACATATAGCTTGTATTGGTTCGAGCTTGCGGACACATTGTATGTTATTCCGCTGATCGTGGTCTCGACATAAGACACTTCAGATGGCACGTTGCCCGAGATTTTCCTGCTCAGGTCAAGTGTGGTTGCTGCCTTGTCAACGCCAGTTATGGTTTCGTTCACGGTTGTGTCCGCGGCAGTGTAGGCATAGACCGTCGTGCTTCCTGATGCAAATGTCTTATAGCGAAGGCTGAACGGGGTTGATGTGATCTGGCCTGTCATGCCCACAAACTCATTGTCGCCACCAACGCGCTTTGCCTTGAGGTAGCCCAGAGTTGCGATGTCAGCGTGAATGGCGGAGCTTATGACGGTGTCAGTCGAATAGTCGGTGATATAGACGCCATAGTCGTATGGGAGCGCACTGTCGGGTATCACATGAAGCCCGCCCAGCTTGGTGTTGTCGAACGTGCACTTGTTGGTGTCGTCATCATCGAAAAATATGTAGAGATTGGGTTTGTTGCCTCCGTTCACCTGGACAGAGGGTTCGACCATGTAATAATATTGTTGGTACTCGCCCGTGCCTGCATCGGTGGTGGTGGAAACCGAAGCAGTGTTATTTCCGCCGGTGAGCGCGTCGCAGACATGGACTTTCTTGTTCCTCAGGGCTGCAACGTTGCTTGTCCCTGCCGCCTTGCCAAAGTCAATTTCAAGGCTCTCGTCGCTGGTTGTTGAGCGGGTGAAGGAAGCACGGCTGGTGGTGCCGTCGCCCTGCCTGCAGAGGTATATGTACATCGTGGTGGGGGACACTGCAAGCGTGAATGTTCCATTGTACTCGTTGTTCGAGTCAAAGAGTGCATCGCCGGACGCAAATCCGGTGGATGAGTTGTAAAGCAAGATAGTGCCAGACTCGTTGACATCGTCACACGGGTTGGTCTGCGCGCCATCGTAAATCTCAACACGGTAGGCATCGTCGTTTGGCCAGTCTCCAGTCACGTTGACAGCCGCAAACGCGCCACCTGCGAGAAGCAGCAGAGCAAACACCGCAAGCGAAAAAATGCGGACTCCGCTCTTCGACGAAATTTCCTCTTTGTTTCCAAAGTTCATGTTCCCACCTCAACTGAGTATGAAACTGCGCGCGCCTTTTTCCCCGGCGTAAAAAGCAAGCCGTGTGTGCATGGGGAATGGTAGCCCGCATGACGATATGTCGGTAGTTATTGCACCCACGTTCAGGTAGTCCGAGCCTAATCTTTTTAAACGTTTCTTTGCTCCGAGGTGGATTGAATTGCGGGGAAAAACGCGCGGGCGGGCGGCAATTCCGGCTTTTTGCAGCCACCTGCGCTGCGCGGCTTTTTACGCGGGGGGTTGGGCGGTGTGCAAAGTGCATGCACTTTGCATATGCATTTTCCGACGAAAATGCACATGCAGGGCTAAGGGGTGGCGGAGCCCCCCTTGGGCTTGCATTGTAGTCACCTTTTGACAAATGTTAATAAAATGTAGCCACCTAAAAAGCAGTATGCGCATCGAATCGCGCGGATGGGGCAAGCGGAGGAAATTCTACCTTGCGCGCTCGTACAGGGCGGTGTTTGCGGCAAATGGGCGTTTGGGCCTGCGCCCGGCATCACACGGCTTTCATCCTCGTTAAGACTTCCTCCTTCGCAGCCTCGAAATCCGGCTTTTGCGCGACAAGCGCGTTCATCTCGACTTTCCAGAGCCGGGCAAGCTTGCCGATTGCACGCTCAAGCGCTTCATATGAATATTGCATGCCATAGTAGGAAAGCTTCCCATTGACCGGCTCCCTGTCGGGCAAAAACCCCTGCCGCAGCAGGAACGACAGGTCGTACAGGTCGCGGGCGGATGCGCGCGTAAGGATGGCGCGCACTTTTTCAGCAGCCATTTCCTTCCTGTCCATCACAAGCATGGAATAGGGCATCATGTCCTGGTAAGCAGGGCGGATTTCAATGCGGGCGGGGGCAAGCGCGCAATCCTCCCTTGCCGAAAAATCCAGGCTGATGGAGCATTCGCTTATTGCCTTTCCATTGTAAAGCGGGCCCTGCAGGCGCAGCTTGGCGCTGTGCGAGCCTTTCACTTCCTCTTTTTTCCATTTTGCAATGCCAAAGCCGGCAGAGGCAAGATAGCGTGAAATGGCGTCAAAATCAGGCAGGGGCGCCCCGTTGAGCGTAAAGTCCAAGTCCTCAGAGTACCTTGGCAGCCCATAGGCTTTCTGGAGGGCAGTGCCGCCCTTGAACACCCCCAAAAAGCCTTCCCGGGCAAGGTACGAGAGCAGCCAGTGCTGGGAATAGTCCTTTTCCTTCTGCCCGGCGCTAAAGCCAGGCTCTCCGCCTTTTTCAAGCAATTCGCGCGTCAGCATTTTTCTCCACCTCTTTCAGCCGTTTCAGCATTCTTTTGTTGCACGCTTTCTTCACTTCCCAAATATCCACCTTGCCCATCGCCTCGGAAAGTATGGCGTTGGGGCACGCGCGGGGGATCCGCAGGCAGTCGGAAAACGCCTTTTCAGGGCTTGCAATGGGAATGCCCTCCTTTATCTCAAACCCGTTGAATTCCCCCACCCTGTACTCGCGCGCTTCACCGCCGGCAAAGCCGTATTTCCTCGCCTTCCTGCGCACGGCAAGCTGCACAAAGCGGGGAATTTGCGTGGTCAGGCCATGCACATGGAGGGCTGAATGGAAGGAAAGATAGCAGGGGTAAGAAACCGCGCTTGCGATTTCCTCAGGGGCTGCGCCCGCTTTTGCCCACCAGCCATTCCTTATGCCATCTATCCTCTTCGCGCGCTTGAGCCGGTGGAGCGCAACGTATGCATATGCGGCCCTCCCCCCAAGCGCTGCGATGAATTCGCGCGCCCGGAAGACAGGCTTCATGCTATTCAGTGCAACATCAATGGTACTCATATCTTATCATTTATGATAAGAAACGAATACTTTTTATAACAATAGGTTGGAAATTTGCCTTCACCATCTGTTCTTTGCAGGCATTAGGAAGCGACACGCCCCGTGCGTTTGCGAACATCGGCTTCCCCCAAGGTGTGTGTAGCCACCTTTTTGCAAAATATTATAAATTGTAGTCACCCAATGGCGGACATGCACATCGAATCGCGCGGATGGGGCAAGCGGAGGAAATTCTACCTTGCGCGCTCGTACCGGCTTGGGGAGAAGGTGAGGAAGGACAGGGTGTACCTTGGCACGGGATTGGGCAAGGGGGAGCTGGCTCTCAGGCGCGAGGTGGCAAGGAAGCAGCTTGAGGGCAGGGAGAGGCTTGCAGGGCAGTGGGAAATCGCATTCGGCAGGGTGGAGGCGCGCGCTAGGAAGGCAAGGCTCGGGAAGAGGGAGTGGGAGAAATTCGTGCTGGATTTCACCTACAGCAGCAACGCCATCGAAGGCTCGAGCATTGGAAGGAACGAGGTGGACGGGATACTGTACGAGGACAGGTGGCCCTTCAAGCCCAAGGAGGACATAGCGGAAACTTACGGAGTGGCAAGGGCGGCGAGGATGCTCATGGACGAGAGGGCGCACATCACCCTTCCGCTCATATTGGAGCTCCACGAGATGATATTCGGGAATTCCAGGCATTTTGCAGGGAAGCTTCGCCGCGTGGACGTGGTGGTGAGGGACAGGAAGGGGGAAATCGTGCACAGGGGCGCGCCGAGGGAAGAGGTGCAGAGGCTGCTTTTGGGGCTGGTGGAATGGTACAACAATAACAGGGAAAGGCTGCACCCATTGGTGCTTGCAGCCGTGGTGCACTGCCAGTTCGAGAACATCCACCCGTTCCACGACGGCACAGGCAGGGTGGAGAGGCTTCTCATGAACAACATACTCCTGAAGCACGGCTACCCTCCCGTCGTCATACCCTATGCCAGGAGGCACGCCTACTATGCCGCGCTGCATGCCTATGAGCAGAAGCAGGGCGTGGCGCCCATGGTGAGGTTTTTGGAAAAAGAGATGGCGAGGGGGAGGGAGTAGCTACAGCCCCTTGCCCTTTTTCTTCGAGAAGAAGGCGAGGTAGATGCCTGCGATTATCATGAGCGCGAGTATGCCTGCGCCTGCCAGTGCAATTGGGAAGCCGGAGTCCGCCTGCGCAGCGGGCTCAGGAGAGCTGGCGTTCTGCAGAGGCTCGGGAGGGGCATTCTGCGCGGCAAGCGCGGCGTCTTTTGCAGCCTGCGCAGCAGCCTCGTCCTTTGCCTGCGCGGACATTGCCTCAAGCGCGTTTGACGTTCGGCTGCGCACCAGCTTTGCCTTCTCGGCCAGGGTGAAGAACGGCTCGGACAGCGCGTAGCGCTTCTGCGCCGTGAGCTGCATGTTCGTTATGACGGGAAGCGCGTAATCAGGCTCGAAGCAGTAGGAATAGCCGTCGTAAAGCGCGCTCTTGCTGGCAGTGGTCGCCGCGCGGTTCACGCCCATCAATGCATCCAGGTATGCCACCGCCTCGGCATGCGTGATGCCGTCGAGCAGCTGGGCATATGCCGTGCTTTCGTTCAGGTATGCCGAGTCCAGCGCGATGCTGTTGTTCTCGAACTCCCATATCTCATCCACAAATGCGCGGCCTGAGCCCAGCGCGATGTTGAGGCAGAAGGAAGTGACCGAGTAGCACGCCTTCTGGCAGCCTTCAAAGCTCTTGCACTCCGTCCTGTCCGTGCCGGTCAGTATCCTGCATTTGTCCTCGCCCTTCTGGTAGTCGTCGGACACCGAGGCGATGCCTGCGTGGACGTCTTCGAATGTCACGCCAGGGGAATAGTTCTGGGAAGCGTAGTACGCGGTAAGCGCGTTCTCTATTTCATCAGGCGCGGTGAGCGGGCGGTCCTCGAAGATTGGAAGCCCCGACACGAAAATGCCGTATACCTCGCCGTTCGAGACCACGGCGTATGATTGCGAGCCCTTGATCATGAAGGGATCCACGGAAAACTGCTGCCCGCGCGGGACAGAGAACACCGCAAGCTCCACGATTGCGGATGAATTTTGGGAAATTGCAAATGCAGAGGGAGCCAGAAGAACGAGGAAAAGCGCGAGGGAAATCGTGCGGGATAGGTTTGCCATGCATCCATTTCGCGCAGGAAATTTAATAAAACAGCGGGGATTGCAAGGGGACGGGCAAGCTGGTGCAGAAAGTGTTGTTTTGATTTTACGCCTGACGCACTGCCAGGTTTAAATTCGTTTACCATGCATCAATTACTCTTGGGTTCGTGTGTTTTTAGACTTGAAGAATTTTCTGGCCCGAGGCTTTTCACGCCATGACGGGGAGAAGCAAGCACTCCTTGTGCTTTCAGACGGCACTGTTTTTCCAGGCAGGGGATTTGGCGCAAGCGCGCGCAAGGTGGGAGAAGCTGTTTTTACCACTAACATGACTGGCTATGAGGAGTGCCTCACCGACCCGTCCTATGCAGGGCAGATACTTACCATGACTTACCCGCTTATCGGCAACTATGGCATGAGCAGGGACTGGTGCGAGTCTGGCAAGATGCATGTGGAGGGCTATGCCATCAGGGAGCTTTGCAGGGAGCCCCGCCATGCGAAGAGCGGGAAGAGCATGCAGAGAAGGATGGAAGAGGAGGGCGTGCCAGGCATTTGGGGCCTTGACACGCGCGCAGTGGTGAGGAAGATTAGGCAGTCCGGCGTGATGCCTGCCTGCTTGGCTGTTTTTGAAAAGGGGGATGGAAGCGCGGAGAAGGAGGAGATGCTTGCGCTTGCCAGGAAGCTTGACTATTCGAAGATCAATTTTGTGGAGAAAGTTTCAGTCGGAAAAGCAGTGAGCCACGGGAAGGGAAGGAAAAGAATCGTGCTTATTGACTATGGAGTGAAGATGGGAATTGTGAGGGAAATGAACAAGCGGGGCGTGGAAGTGGTCGTGGTGCCCTGGAATGCAAGCGCGGAGGAAATTCTCGCATTCTCTCCAAAGGGAGTAATTGCCTGCAATGGGCCTGGCGACCCGGCAATGCTCATGAAGCAGTCGGACGAGCTGAAGAAGCTTTTCCACTTGCCGATTTTTGGCATCTGCCTGGGAAACCAATTGCTTGCGCAGGCCGCGGGCGCAAAATGCTACAAGCTCAAGTTCGGGCACAGAGGGGGCAACCACCCGGTGCTGGACATCCATGAGAACAAGGTGCATATTACTACGCAGAACCATGGGTATGCCGTGGATGAAAAGGGGCTTGGGAAAGAATGGAGGGTAACGCACACCAATTTGACAGACGGCACAGTGGAGGGGATTGCGCACAAGGAGCTGCCCATTTTCGCAGTGCAGTACCACCCCGAGGCGAACCCTGGCCCCTGCGACTCGAAATATTTGTTTGACAGGTTTGCTGCGATGATTTGACAATTGAGTGATTGACATGCCAAAGAGAACGGATATGGAAAAATTGCAGGGCAATTTTGCCAGCAGCGAGGCGAGCGCACGCGAGCCCCGCTCAATCAAAAAGGTGCTGGTGATTGGCAGCGGGCCAATCGTAATAGGGCAATCCGCCGAGTTTGACTACTCGGGCTCCCAGGCATGCGCGTCGCTCCGCCAGGAAGGAGTGAAAGTGGTGGTGGTGAATTCCAACCCAGCCACCATCCAGACAGACAAGGAGATTGCAGACATAGTATATATTGAGCCGCTGCGCGCGGACTTCTTGGAAAGGATTATCGCGAAAGAAAAGCCGGACGGCATCATTGCCACCATGGGAGGGCAGACGGGTTTGAATCTTGCAGTGGAGCTTCACGAGAAAGGCATATTGAAAAAATACGGCGTGGAGCTTTTGGGCACGGGCATCGACGCCATTGAAAAAGCGGAAGACAGGGGAAAGTTCCGGCAGCTCATGAAGGAGATAAACGAGCCCATACCAGACAGCATTGCCGCCAACACCAAGGAAGAGGCAGAGGCGTTTGCGAAAAAGCACCCATTCCCGCTCATCCTGAGGCCTGCTTATACGCTTGGAGGCACTGGCGGGGGCATTGCGAGGAACAGGCAGGAGTTTGAGGCGCTGCTTTCGCTTGGCTTCACGCTGTCCCCCACGCACCAGATACTTGTGGAAGAGTCGGTGCTTGGCTGGGGGGAGTTTGAGTACGAGATGATGAGGGACAGGTTTGACAATTGCATTACCATTTGCAACATGGAAAACGTGGACCCCATGGGCGTGCATACTGGAGAGTCTATTGTGGTGGCGCCATCGCAAACGCTTTCCGACGACGAGCACCAAATCCTGAGGAGCGCTGCGATAAAAATCATACGCGCGCTTGGCATCGAGGGCGGGTGCAACATACAGTTTGCGCTCAACCAGAAAACGGGAGAATATATCATTGTGGAAGTGAATCCGAGGCTGAGCAGGTCGTCTGCTCTTGCCAGCAAGGCAACAGGCTACCCCATTGCGCGCGTGGCTGCGAAGATTGCGCTGGGATTGGGATTGCACGAGATAAAAAACGCTGTTACGAAAACCACGCCTGCTGCTTTTGAGCCTGCGCTTGACTATTGCGTGGTGAAAATCCCAAGGTGGCCTTTTGACAAGATACCTGAGAGCAGCAGGGTGATTGGCACCCAGATGAAGTCCACCGGCGAGACCATGGCAATCGGCAGGACGTTCGAGGAGGCGTTTGGCAAGGCGCTGCGCTCGGTGGAGATGAAGAAGGCGAAAGTGGAGAAGGTGGATTGGGAAAGGCACATGACCGCGCCCACTGACCTCCGGATGTATGCCATCCTCGACGCGCTTCGCGCTGGCTGGGACAGGAAGAAAATATCCGAGATGACAAACATCCACCTGTGGTTCCTGGACAGGTTTGCAGATTACGTGGATGTGGAAAGGCGGCTCAAGCGTGAAGTGTTCGGCAAGGACGTGCTTCTGGATGCTAAGCAGATGGGATATTCCGACGAGCAGATTGCAGCAGTCATCGGGCAGGAAGCAGAGATGGTGCGCCAGATGAGGAAAAAGCACGGCGTGCTGCCAGTCTACAAGATGGTGGACACCTGCGCTGCGGAATTCGAGGCAAAGACGCCGTATTACTATTCCACTTACGAGACCGAGAATGAGAGCGTGCCTACCGATAAGAGGAAGGTGCTCATCATCGGCTCAGGCCCGATTCGGATTGGGCAGGGGATTGAGTTTGACTATTGCTGCTGCCACGCTGCCTTTGCGCTTCGCGAGATGGGGATTGAGTCCATCATGGTGAACAACAACCCTGAGACTGTGAGCACGGACTTTGACACATCGGACAGATTGTATTTCGAGCCGCTTACCTACGAGGATGTGATGAACATCGTCGAGCACGAGAAGCCCGAAGGCGTGGTGGTGCAGTTCGGCGGTCAGACATCCATCAACCTTGCTCAGAAGTTGTCCATGAACGGCGTGAAAATACTGGGCACGCAGATGGACGGCATTGACGTTGCAGAGGACAGGGAGAAATTCAAGGTGCTGCTCCATGAGCTGGGCATCCGCCAGCCTGAGAACGGCACTGCAACGAATCTTGAGGAAGCGCTTGCTGTTGCTGAAAGGATTGGCTACCCCATTGTGGTGCGCCCGAGCTATGTCATTGCTGGAAGGGGCATGATGATTGTCTATGATAACGAGGAGATGAGGAAGTATATCGGCGAGGCAGTGGACGTTTCTGAGAAAAAGCCAGTGCTTATTGACAAGTACATTGAGCGCGCGATTGAGTGCGAGATAGACGGCGTCGCGGACAGCGAGCATTTGTTTGTCGGCGGCATCATGGAGCACGTGGAGAGAGCGGGCGTGCACTCAGGAGATGCGAACAACGTGGTGCCCTGCGTGAGGCTGAAGAAAGATGTGCAGAAGCAGATACTTGATTTTTCCGAAAAGATTGCGCTTGCATTGGAAACGGTTGGCGCCATCAATATACAATATGTTGTGCAGGATGATGTTGTCTTTGTGCTGGAGGCAAACCCGAGAGGGTCGAGGACTATGCCATTCCTTTCCAAGGCGACAGGCGTTCCCCTTGTCAAGCTTGCCATGCAGGTGATAATGGGCAAGAAGCTCAAAGACATCGGCGCTGGGGCAGACATGCCGAAGATGAACCACTATGCCGTGAAGGGAGTGGTGTTCCCGTTCCTCAAGCTTCCTGGAAGCGACACTGTCTTGGGGCCTGAGATGAAGTCCACAGGCGAGAGCATGGGCGCTGATGAGCATTTCCCAATGGCATTCATGAAGGCGCTTCTGGGCGCGAATTTGAAAATACCTGAGAGCGGAGGAGTTGCAATATCGCTGAAAGACGGCGACAAGGAGAGGGCAGCCCCCTTGGCAGTGGTGCTGCAGAAGATGGGCTTTGACGTTTACGCCACGCCATCCACTGCGATGCAGCTTGGCAAGGACATTATCGTGCTCAAGAAAATCGACGAGGGCGAGCCCAACATCATATCTGAGATAAAGAAGGGGAAGATACATCTCGTCTTCAACACGCCGAAGAAGGGCAAGGTGGCGTCCACGGATGGATTTAGAATACGCCGCGCTTGCCTGGAGCACGGAATACCTTGCATAACGAACTTCGAAGCGTGCGAGGCGCTTGTGCAGGCAATCGAGCACTCGCATGGAAAACAGCAGTCCTTGGAGCGGGTCGAGGATTATGGCAGGAAAAAGTGAGTGGGGAATGAAAGACACTGCAATTGCCCTACTGCTCCTTTTAGCCGCCGTTCTCATTTTTTACATCGCCTTCCTTCCGCCTTCTGCGTGCGCGGGCTGCAATGCACGCGTGGCGCTTGTTTTTTCGCCAGGCGCAGAGGGAGAAGTGGTTTCTTTCATACGCTCCGCGCAAGAGAGCATTGACATTGAGATGTATGTTTTCACCTCGGATGTGATTGCGCGCGAGTTGGGCGAGGCTGTGAAGCGGGGCGTGAAGGTGAGGGTGATCATGGAGCCGCGCGTGACAGACACCCGGAAGCAAAAAATGTTCGACACATTGACCGCGCTTGGCGTGCAGGTGAAATGGGCGAGCTTTGAGTACAAGCTCACGCACTCGAAATTCATCGTCGTGGATGGGAAGCGCGCGCTTGTGGGGAGCATAAATTTCTCGGAGAGCGCGCTGAATTTCAATAGGGAGACTGCGGTGGAAATGGAGGGCGCGAAAGTTGCAGAGCTGGCGGATGTTTTTGAGACGGATTGGCAGATGGCAAGCGCAACAGAGAACGGCTAGTTTTTGTTGGTCTTTTTCTTGCCAAGCCCTGTGATGATTGGGCGGACTACTTTGCAGGCGGCACCTTCCTTTTTTCCTGCATTCGCCTACTTCCCGTCTTTCTTTTTCTTGTCGCGCTTCTTCTTTTCTTTTTTCTTCTGCATGAGCTTCTTGGCAATGCGCGCCTTCATCGCATCAAGCTCTATCTTGACGCTTTTCTCGAAAGACGCGCGCCCTGCCGCTTCCACCTTGCCGCTGTCGGCAAGCATCATGGGGCCTTCAGACATGGACATGTTGAGGGGCTTGTGGGCAAGGGGCTGCTTCTTTTCCGCCTGTTTTGGCGCCTCTTTCTTGCGCTCGAAGAATTCCTGCATGAGGGCAGTTCGAAGCCTTCATTTAAAAAATGTAGTGGGAATAAGGGAATGGAGGCTTCTTTGTGTCGTTTAAGGTTACTCGCGCGCTAGTGAGCGTTTGGGACAAGAGGGATCTTGCCGCCTTTGCGAAAAGGCTGCAGGCTTGCGGAGTGGAAATCATATCCACCGGAGGCACTGCCAAGCATTTGAGGGAGAACGGCATTGCGGTGCGCGAGGTGTCAGACGTCACCGGCTTTCCAGAGCTGTTCGAGGGCAGGGTGAAGACGCTCCACCCCAAGATTCATGGGGGCATACTTTACAGGAGGGACAGCAAGGGGCATGTGGAGCAGGCTGGGAAGAACGGCATTGCGCCCATTGACATGGTGGTTGCCAACCTCTACCCTTTCGAGCAGGTGGCTGGAAGGGAAGGCGTGAAGTTTGACGAGGCAATTGAGAATATTGACGTGGGCGGGCCGGCAATGGTGAGGGCTGCTGCGAAAAACCACGAGCATGTCCTCGTGGTGGTGGATCCCAAGGATTACAATGCTGTTGCAGATGCTCTGGAAAATGGCGAGATGCCCCAGCAGAAGAGGCGCGAGCTTGCGCTGAAAGCGTTTGCAAGGACGAGCAGCTATGATGCTGCAATCTGCCGCTACCTCGCAGGCGTGACAAGCGAGAACCAGTACCCTGATTTCCTTGAGATGAAGTTCGAAAGGGCGTATGGCCTGAGGTATGGCGAAAACCCCTCGCAGCAGGCTGCAGCTTACAGGATACTTGGGAGGACGAGCATCTTCGACTCCGTCATCTATGCCGGAAGCAAGCTGATGTCTTACAATAACTTTTTGGACGCTTCGTCTGCATTCTCGCTCATCCGCGAGTTCAAGGACGAGGTCGCCACCGTGATACTCAAGCACAACAACCCGTGCGGAGGCTCAGAGGGCAAGACGCTTGAGGAAAGCTACATTCGCGCGCATGCGTCAGACCCCGAGTCCTCGTTCGGGGGCATTGTTGCCTTTTCGCGCAAGGTGGATGTGGCCACTGCAAAGGCGATTGGCATAAAGTACCTTGAGGTAATACTTGCGCCGGGGTTTGAGCCTGAGGCGCTGGAGATTCTGAAGCAGCGCGAGTCGCGAAGGATACTTGACGTTTCCAACCTGTGGGACCAGTCTGCTGAGAGGGCGGTGGAATTCCGCTACATCGTGGGAGGCATGCTCTACCAGGGAAGGGACCCGGGCATTTACGAAAAGGATACGATAAAGGTTGTCACCAAGAAGCAGCCTACGCCAGAGCAGCTGGAAGACTGTTATTTTGCAACGAAATTTTCCAAGCACATAAAGTCAAATGCAATTGCGATTGTGAAAGGCAGGCAGCTTGTGGGCGTGGGGGCAGGGCAGATGAGCAGGGTGGACTCGTGCAACATTGCCATACAGAAGGCAAAGAGGCATGGGTTTGACCTGAACGGCACTTCTGCTGCGTCAGACGCTTTCTTCCCGTTCAGGGACGGGTTGGATGCGCTTGCAGATGGAGGCATCACTTGCGTGGTGCAGCCGGGCGGCTCGGTGAAGGATGCGGAAGTGATTGCTGCTGCGGACGAGCGGGGCATTTCCATGGTGTTCACAGGGAGAAGGCACTTCAAGCACTAGTTCTGGGTGTTGTTATGGCAGAAGGAAAGGTTGCACTATTTATCGGCAGGTTCCAGCCCCTGCACAAGGGACATCTGTTCGCGCTCAAGTACATTGCAAAGAGAAGCGCGCGCGTTTATGTCGTCATAGGAAGCTCGCAGGAAAAGAAGACGGAGAAGAATCCATTTTCCGCGCGCGAGAGAATGGCGATGATGAAAGCGGTGCTTGTAAAGGAGAAGCTGGCGCGCACTTGCAAAGTGTACTTGCTGTCAGACATCCCGAACGACTTTGAATGGGTGTCTTACCTTGACGCGCACATCCCTCGCTATGATGTTTGCTATTCCAACAATGCGCTCGTTCTGAAACTGATGAGGCGCTCGGGAAAGGAAGTGGAGCGCGTGCCGCTGCTTGCGCGCGCAAAGTACAGAGGCGCGCTGGTGAGGGAAAGGATGCGGGAGAAAAAGGAGTGGAGAAGCAGGGTGCCGAAGATAGTGCACGCAAAGATTGAGAAAAATTAAGCCTCATTTTTATTCCTTTCGCCACAGAAACAGCGCATGGCTTCTTCGTATGCTGAAGGCAAGGGAGGCAAGATGGAAAAGCCCGAGCGCAAGCACCGCCTTGCAGGCAAGCCGGCCTCATTCTGGAAGCGCATCGAGCTTTTCGCCCAGCCGCTTGAGAAAAGGGCGCCGGCGCAGATAATGCATATTGTGCAACAGAGGATGAGCAGGGATGACATGGCATCAGTGGTTGCCTGGCTTGAGGGCAGCTGCAAGGAAGCCAGGAAGTTTGGCTCCCAAGAGGCGGCATTGGCAATGCTGGACAGGCTGGCCCCGTCTTTCGGCCTTCTTCATGATGACGACGCGCGCTTCATACTGGGCAAGGGGATGGAGAATGTTTTTGCAGATGTGAAACTCGCAGCGCTCAGGCTTTCGGGATGCAGGGCGGATTGGATGCAAGAGGAGGCGTGCCTCAAGGGGCTGGCGTGGTCTTATGCAGACGGGGAGCTTAGGCAGGGCCAGGCCGTGCAGATGGAATCGCTGAAATCCGCGCAAAGCCTGCCGGATGAAATGAAAAAGGGAATAGCAATCCGCGGGATGGAGAACAGCCCTTATGTGGATGTCCAAATCCGGGCGCTTCGGCTTGGGGAAAGCCTGCCTGATGCGATGAAGGAGGAATGCCGGGAAAAGGCATTGGAAGTTGCGCTTGCAAGGCTGGAGGGGGGAATGGACCACTCCTCGATAGACTCGACTGAGTTTGCAGCCGCGCTGCCACGGCACTTGCAGGAGAAATACAAACAGAGGGCGTATCCGATTGCGCTTGCAGGGCTGAAAGGCAGGTTTGCAGAAAGATGGTTCGAATTTTCAAAAAGCCTGCCCGCCGGCATGAAGGAAAAATGCTTCTTGAGAGCGTATCAGAATGCGCTTGCGGTTTCCCGCCTTGAGAACCCAGCCGAGATAAACGACATGCTCAAGCTGGCAGATGCGCTGCCCGGCCCGATGAAAAAGGAGTGCCTCATTGCAGGGATTGGAAGCGCGAATGAATATGCGCAGCGCAGGTCGCTGGAGCATGCGGAAAGCCTGCCTGGTGAAATGAAAAAGGAGTGCGCTCTTCTGGGGCTGGAAAGCGCGCATGAGGGAATCCAGCGCCTGGCACTGGAGGTTGCGGAAAGCCTTCCGCTGCCCATGCAGGAAGAATGCCTCAGGCATGCGCGCAGCCACAGCGGGTTTCCCAAAGTGCGCCGAAGGGCAGGATGGGCAATGTTCGCCAATTGGGCGGGGATTTCGCATGGCTGAGAAGGAAATCCGGAAAGAAGGCGCGCGCTTGCCCGCAAGGCAGATGGCGGCAGGCAAGCCCGTCTCCTACTGGCAGCGGATGCTTGAGAGGTGCCAGCCGGTTGAGAAGGAGATGCAAAGCGCAAAAACCCCTGCGAAAAGGCTGCCGGAGGCAGACCTTGAGGCAATCTGCAGGACGCTTGGGGATTCGCAGCTACCCGGGGACAAGATAAATCTTGCTTGGTGGCTGGAAAATCTGAGCATGCTTCATCCGCAGGACGGGGCAATCATCCTTTGCACCATTGGCGCAAGCAGGAGGGCGGATGCATTCCAGATGGAAGGCTTTTGCGACAGGGTGAAGGAGGCGGTGGGCGGGATGGATTGCTCTGCGCGCGCGTGCAAGATAGTCACAGACTTGCTGCTTGTGAATCCGTTTGTGGAAAAAGCGCTAGCCGTGCTTGAGCGAGACATTTCAAAGTATCCTTCGGATGGCGCAGCCGAGGCTGTGAAAAGGGGGATTGGCCATGGGCTGCGCGCTGCCCATCTCATATGCAGGCTGCCGGAGGAAAAGCAGGACGGGCTGATACAAAAGGCGATTGCCAGCCATGCTGACGGGGAGGCCGAGATTGGCGTTCAGCTGCTTGCCCCCAGGCCATCAGTGTCCAAATCAGTGGTAATGCGGACGGCACTGGGAAACAGCAGCATAAGAGAGGACATCAAGCAAAAGCTTGCCTGGATGATTCCCGCCCTGCCCAAGGAATTGCAGGAAATGCCCATGCTGCAAGCAGTGCTGTGCGCTGACGGGAAGGTAGCCGCATTCGGCATGACGCTTCTGGAAGGCTATGGGAAGAAAACATATGCGATGGCGATTGGAAAGGCGTTGGCTGACAGGGCGCCGGCTGCCATCCAGATGATGGCGCACATTGCAGGGCAGCCGAGAAAGGAAAGGGCGCGGCTCATCAAGCTTGCAATCCTGAGCAGCGATGGAAATATCGAGCGAGAGGGCATGCGGCTGCTTTGCCTGGAGCCGGAGAAGGAAATCCGCAAGGCTGCGGAAGATTTGCTGGGCACTAAGAATTTGTATGGCAGTAAGCGCACCGCCATCCTGCCGCTCCTTATGCATGTGCGCGAAAAAAAGCGCGCAGGGATAATACGGGAAAGCATTGAAGCCGGAGGGGAAGCCGGAAAGGCGGCATTCGCGCTCATCGGGCTTGCGCGCGAGGGCGAACGCGCCGCACTTTTCCATCTCGGCTGCAGCAGGCTTGTTTTCCAAGTAGGAAAGAATTACCCTGCACCGATTGGAACGACCGAGGTGTTTGCCTCGCTTTCGCAGCGCGAGAGGCTGTCGGCCATGCTCATGGGAATCAACGGGAAGGATGAGAAGGTGAGGCGCGTTTTTGCGCAGCTGATTCGCCAGCTGGGCAAGGAAGGCTTGAGGCACTTGATGCCAAAGGCGCTTCGCAGCGACGACTCGCACGTGTTCAAGCACGCGTATGACTTGCTGGTGAAAATGGATGTTGACGAGCGGAAGGGGCTGTGCGATTGCACCGCAGAAGAAATACGAGATGCGCTTGGCAGGGAATGGGGGGATGGCGCCTGGAGTGCGGCAAGCTTTGCCCCGTTCATGAAGGACAATCCAGAGGAGAGAAAAAAGCTCGAAGCCATGATAAGAAACACGATCATGAGGATAAAGGCAGTCATGCTCACGCCGTACATGGAAGAAAGCGAGAGGGTGAAAGTGGCTGATGCGTCATGCGATTCGCTTGAGGAGTTCTTGCGCGAATCGAAAAGCGATATTGAATGGCTGGGGAACGACCTGATAGAGCTGATCCCATTCCAGCCAAAGGGAAGGCAGGAGCGGCTGTATGAGCTTGCCGCAGAGGCAGTCGGGCGCGCGCTTGAGCCGCACGACATACAGGGAAGGAAAACCCCAAATGGCATAGGCATGTCGCTTGCAGCGGCAATCCCCCTTTTGCCTGAGGAACACAGGCCCGCTCTTTTTGCGAAAACAGAGGATGCGATAAAGCTTGAGCTCAAGGAGAACGGGATGATTCACGGGATCGGGGCACGGAGGCTTATCCGCACGCTTTCGCACCTTCCGCGCGAAACGCAGGTCAAGTACGCGCACAACCTGGCAATGAGCTGGATTGGGGACGACGAGGGGGAAAAACTGATGGAGGAGCTCATGCCCGGGGTGCTTGAGGAGAGCAGGAAAGGAGGAATGAGATGGCACGAGTGGTAGGGTGCCGAAAGAAGCTGCCAGCAGGCTTGGGAAGGCGCTTGGCAGGCGCGGAATCGTCTTCTGTGGTCATTCGTAAATCTGCATGAACATTTATATATCTTTTCCACCACAAAAAATAGTTGTTTTAGAAGATGTCTAGAGGTGAAGCGATGGCAGAGATGTCCAGGACAGGCAATCAAGGTTCTATGAACATGAACTCGAGTGCCGTTAAATTCGAGCAGCTCAAGGGCGTGCGCGCATACCTTTCAGGAAGGCTGATGCGCGAGAAGGAGTTTTTCGTGAAATCAATCATGAACCCTGCCCCGCTGGGAGAATATGCCAGCATGAGCGCGCTCATCACAGGCATACCCGGGACGGGAAAGACGCTTCTTGTGAGGAAGATTGCGGAGGAGTGCAATGGGTTTTTTGCCGAGGTGCCGGTGCTTTCGCAGCCCGAGGAGGCGCAGATTTATTTCAGCACGGCAAGGGACAGGGCGAAGAACGAGAAGAAGCCCGTGATACTTGCCTGGAACGACGTGGAATACCTGGGCAAGCGCACCGACACCATGAGCTCGAATTCGCGCCCGCTCCTCAAGGTGATGCTGCAGGAGACCGAGAACCCGACCATGAACATCGGCGTGCACAACTTCTATACATCAAACCACCCAGAGCTTCTGGACGGCGCATTCAAGCGCCCTCCGCGCGCGGTGCGCGAGCTTGAGGTGCTGCCCCCGCAGAGATACGAGCGCGGGAAGATAATCGAGGCGATACTTTCAAGCAATGCAACGCCGGTGAAATGGGACCAGAAGGTGATTGAGCATGCGGCAAGCGTCACCTACGGCTTCACAGGCGGAGACCTTCTTGGGCTTGTGATGACCGCGATTGCGTACTCGGTGGTGCGCAACGGAGGCAAGGACATCACAGTTGCGGATGTGGACAATGCCAAGGCGGTGCAGAAGCCCACCGCGCTTCGCGACACGCCGTACGTGGAGCCTGAGCAGAGGCTCACTGACATGAAGGGCGCGTACATCGAAACGCAGGTCAGCATGATGGCAGACTACAGCCTGCGCATTGACAACGGAAAACTCGTGATAATCTACGGCCCGTCGGGCAACGGCAAGACCGAGCTTGCGCTTGCGGCAGCAGGCACGAGCGGCTACAACGTGCTGTACCTGAACGCCGCGCGGATAGTGGACAAGTACGTGGGCGAATCAGGGAAGATAGTCGAGGACTTTTTCACCCGCGCGCGCTCGGTGCAGCCCTGCTTCCTCATCATCGACCAGGCGGAAGGCGTGCTCAACCCGAACAACCCGTATGCGGACGAGTGGGTGTCGGTCATCAAGGCAAACACCACCAAGCCCATGCCCGGCGTGTTCACCATAATGATTGCGACCGACCCGCGCCCGTGGGGGGAGGAGATACTCTCCAGGTTCAAGCTCGTGGGCATACCGCCTGCTGACCCGCTGTCGCTTCGCAGCATAATGGAGGCGAAGCTTGCAAGGTATTTCCCGAGCGAGAGGGGAATAGACTTCGACATGGTGATGGCAGAGGCAGGCGCGTCGGTCACGCCAAGGAGCATTGACAGCGCGATATTCGAAATTTTCGACTCCAGCAGGAAACCAACGACGAAGATGATGGTGAACCTGATGAAGCTGCAGAGCCACAGGAACGGCTATGACTACGAGAAGGTCTGCCGTGAATTGGGCAACCACACGGATGCTTACCGCGTGATAAAGGAGGGCGAGCCGCTTGCGCAGCCAGGGGAAATGCGCGCGCTGCCCGGCGGCCCGAATAAGCAGATAGGAAGCAGAAGGGAGGAATGATTTTGTGACAATGCCATTCAAGCCAAGGAGATACCCTGCGCCCGGCGATGCGACCGGCAAGGGGCAGCAGCAGGGGCGCAAGAGGATGGAGGATTTTGCGCCGTTCATCGAAAAAAGCACCGAGCGGCTCGAGTTCGTCTACATGAGGGGAGGCAAGGAGGCGCGCGAGTCGCGAGAGGTTCCGCGCGCGCTTTTGAACGCGCTTACCGACCCGGGCGAGAGCACGCTTGCGCCGCTGCAGGCAATGCATGAGCTTTCGGCATTCTACAACCGCGAGGTGACGCCAGAGCTTGACAGCGTGGTGGTGACAGGCATCGGCTCGGTGCCATCGGCCATACTCTCTTCCATGATACAGTCGTCCTACCGCAAGCACGCCGTGGTCGCGGCGACTTCGGAGAAGGCAAAGGACGAGCTTTTCATCGCAGACCCCGAGGTGGACAAGTACCTCCGCACTGTCGCAGCGCTTGCCACTGGCAGGAGCTTCGAGGAGGTGCAGAAGGTGGCGCCCGAGAAAGTGCTTACCTGGGTGACAAAGACCGTCATCGAGATAGAGAGGACGGTTGGCGTAAAATGGAAAACCGAAAGGCTCAAGTGCGACAGGGGCAGCCACGTCGAGGAAATCGACGTCTCGGTGCCCGAGGGCACCACCGTGGAGGAGGAGCAGAAGAAGCGCGACCAGAAGCTTTCCAGCCTTCCGAAAATGAAGGACACGCTGGACATGGCGTTCGGGAAAATCGAGGAGCTGCGCGGGCAGCCCCTTGACAGCGCGGAGAGGAACGCGGTGGTCGCGCACCTGAACGTCACCTACATCGAGAACCCGAAGGACAGGCTGTCGGTCATACTGTAAAGGGGGGAGAACATGGCGCATCCGTTGCTTCCGAAAAAATACCTGAACCAGGCAGATGGCAAAGGCACTGCAGGCGCCAAGGGCACGGTCAGCGGCGTCAAACCCGGCAAATGGGACAGGATGATAAATGACAACGAGCCCATTGCAAAATCCGATCCGCGCGCATCGATAAACTCGCCGAAGATGGCAAGAAGGACAATGATCCCGATGCTCGAAGAGATGCAAGCCGCCGCAAAAAGAAATGCGGCGCTGGAAGTGGTCAGGTCAGGGATACTTTACATGAACCCGCTGGATGTTGCCGAGATTGTGGAGTGCGCGGCAAAATACGACATTGAGAGCGCGCTTGCCGGGCTGCGGCTGATGCTGGATTCGCCTGCAAAAGAGGAAATCAAGAACCGAACGGCGGGCGTGCTGTTTGCTGTGAATAGGCACCGGGCGGGTTTTGGCTCTAAGTCCATCCCTTCCTGCAGCTATGCCATTTTCACCGAAAGCACGCTGCTCACGATTGACGAGGCAGGGAAATTCACGGGAAACACGAAACTGAAAGAGGACATCATAGATGCGGTATGCGGATTTTTGGCAAAAGGCCCGGGAAACGAGAATGGCGTGAATGCGTGCGCCAATGTCCTTAACCTGTACCTGAAGCACTTTGATTCTGAGAATGCAGTCAAGACCGGGCTGGCAAACGCATGGAGCCTGAAAACCGCCATTAACACAATCCACAGGCGGGATGGCAACTCGGGAACTTCGTTGCTTTGGAACGATGCAAAAAGGGAGATAGATGCATATTTCATGAACAAGAAAAACAATGTGCAGCAGGTTGATTGCAATCATGTTGAATGCCTTGCGCTGCTGCCTGAAAAGCACCAGGAAGAAGAGAATTGGGGAATCGTGCTTGCCGCGGTTGATGCCAAATTGAAATCAGGCAAATCGGCTTCTGGCGAAGTAACGGCAATCATGGAGGCTGTGCCGCCCTCAAGGCGCGCGCCATATGCGATGATTGCGCTTGAGTCCCCGTACATCAGCATCAGGACTGCACTCAAAATCCTGGCAAGCGCGACAGCCGGGAGCCAGGCTGATGAGATATGGGAGACCGCGCTCAAGGAATTCAAGTCAGTGGCATGGTCGGCTGAGAAGGGCGACAGGGATATTGCCAGAGAAGCGCTTGCTGAAATTCCGCAGGAGAGGGTTGCGCCTTTCAGGGAGGCAGTAAAAAGGGAGAGTGCCGGGCAGGCTCAAGGAAGCCCGGCAGTGGCGGTGGAAAAAGCCCCGAAAAATCGCAGATGGAGGCTTTTCAGATGAAGGCGCGCCTTGCAAAAGCCGTGCGCGCGGAGATAGACGTGAATTACATCTGCCCGCGCAGGTGCATTTTCTGCTGCAACTCAGCGCTGCTCAAGTCCGAAGCGAGGATGGGCTTGCCGAAATTCATTGCAGTTGTTGAAAGCATGCCGAAGCTTTCGCGCGCGGATTTGAGCGGGGGCGAGCCGTACTGCGAGCCGAAGCTTCCTGAGATGATTGCTTATCTTGCAGGCAGGGGAATAAGGTGCGATGTCTCGACGGGAGGCACGGTTTGGCGCGAGGATGTCGCGGAGGCGGGGAAGCGCGCGATGGAAAAGGGATTGTTCTCCATGCAGGTGAGCATCCCTGCGCTGTCCGAAAGCGTTTACGATTCCGTCACGCGCACAAAGGGGAACCTTGATGCGCTTCTCGGCAATGTCGGCAGGTTCGCCGAAGCGTTCGGAAAGTCGCTGAGGCTCAGGATGACCCTGTGCAGGGAGAACATGGGGGAAATCGGCGGGCTGGCAGGGCTTGCGAAGCAATACAATCTGCTGCTCCAGGTCGAGCCCATGATGCTTGTTGGGGAAAATGCGGCAACCCCCCTTGGCAAGGAGGAGCTTTCTGGCGTGAAATTCTACATAGGGGCGCTGCGCCACGGGGGCGCGCGAATGCAGTTCGAGTTTTCCGAAGATGGCGACGGCTGCCCGGTTTTTGCAAAAACGTACGGGTTGCCAATGGAAGGGAAAGGCTGCGCGAAGCCGCGCGCATACATTGACGCTTACGGGAATGCGGCGGTTTGCACATTCCTGAAATACCGAAACGGGGTGCTTTCATGCAAATGAGGATTACGCAAAACGACATGAGGAAGGAGCTTGCGAAGAACGCCTCGCGCATGCGCGAGATGAGGGGGGAGGCGCTTACAGGCGGGAAAATGCCATCCGAGATGCGCCTTGCCTTCAGGCGAGAGGTTGCCTGCGCAATGTCGTATGTGGAGGCGATCGAGGACGCATCGATTGCAAACCCGAGGCTGGACAGGCTGCTTGCCTGCACCTCCGACCCTGCTTTCGCGAAGTATGACAGCACGCAGGATGCGTGGTGGAAAGCCAACGATGGCGGCAGGGAATTCCTGTCCAATCTCCGGCTGCTCACCCTCCATTACATGCATGCCGGCGCGCAGGAGGCAGAGGACGCGTTCTTCATGTTCCAGGTGATGAAATGCAGATTCGAAAAGGACCCGCAAACGCGCGTGGAGGACGATTTCCTGCAGCCCGCATACGGCGGGCTTTGGCTCCCGCCGGACAAGGACTATACCGGCGCGCTCATGAGGCACCTGAGCAATGACAGGACGGTGAAAGTGGTCAACGGCGAATGCAGGCTGGCGCTGCGCCTGGGCTGGTGGCCTGATGAGGGGGAGGCGGGCGTGAAGCAGCTTGCGCGCGTGGCGGGGGCGGCAGGGCAGGTGGGCTATGCAAGATTGGAGTTCATCAAGCCCCCGGAGTACAAGTACGACGAGCTGGACAAGGCGTACGGCTCGGCCATCTCCACAAGGCAGGAGGAGAAGGATGGAAAGCCCGTGTGGATTGGGAGCATCGCAACCTCGCTTCCTGCAACGGCAAAACCAGGCGACGCGCTGCTTGCAGCCATGGAAATCGGGGAGCAGCCTGTGCTTTCGCTGAAAGGGAGGCAGGGCAAAGGCATCTTTTTCGAGGAGCTGGAGGGCTTTGCAGTTGCCGCGGGCAGGGGGGCGCTTGGCTTTGCGGACAGGATGCTCCTGTCGCTTGAGAGCGAGCGGGCGATAGTCAATGTCGGAGTCTACTTCAAGGCATTGAAGCAGCTTGATGCGATGAAGGCCGTTGCAGAGGCAATGGATGGTGCGCGCGAAATCGGGCGCGCAGGCGCGCTTGATGCTGAGCGCTGGGAGAAGGCGGTGATGGGGATTGCAGGGAAGCTTGGGCACACGTTCTGCTACGCCGTGCTTCGCAACAAGAACACCGGCGAGGAGACCAATCTTGAGCACGCGGCGGATGAATCGAAGTGGAATGACATTTGAAGGGTGGAAACATGATTCAAAAGGAAAAACCAGAAGCAGTGAATGGCGAGGGGGCGCGGCAGGTCGGCGGCAGGGGCGCAGGCGCCTGGAAAAGCCTTCTTGACAGCGACTCGCCTTTGCAGAAGGGCGAGCCGAAGGCCGCGCAAATAATCAACCCCATTTCAAGAAGGGTGCTTGACTCGCTTGTCAGGCAAAGCGGTGACGCCACGGGCAGGAAAGAGATAGTCAGGATGGTAAAGGAAAGCGGGGCGAACCTGAGCGTTGATGACATCGGGGAGCTTGCGCGCGCGCATGCAGGAAGCGCGGGATTGGACGAGCGCTGCGACCTGCTTGGCGCTCTTTTGGACAATGTTGAAGCGCGCCCTGACACCAAGGAGGTTGCAGTGATTGTTGCGGATGGTGTCAGGAATAGCCTGAACAGCTTCTTCCAGTTGAAAACGCTGGCCTATGATAATGCCACGAACGTTTGCAGGGCGGCAATCGTGCTTGAGATGCCGATGATGTGGAACGACCTCCTGAAGAATATGAAAAGTACGCACAGCACGGCAGAGAATTTTGGCAAAAATTTCGACTCCACCAACATCAAGCTTCAGAAAGAGTACCTTGAAAGCTGGCGCAGCTGCATAAAAGCCTCGCTGAAAAACGGTGCGCCGTTCGAGATTGTTTTGTATGCAGCGGAGCAGGAGGGCGGGAAATACGCCATTGGCTGCCTGTGGGCTGCAAGGGAGTTTGGGGGCAGCGAAAAGGAACTGCTTGTAAAAAGGATAGACCAGGTGCTTGGGGACCGCGGGGCGCTGCACATCAGCAAAAAAGAGATTGAAAGGCTGTCCGAGGTGCCTTCAGGCATGCAGACAGGCTACTTGTGGTCGTGCATCGGGAATGCATTTGCCATGCTCTTGAAGTCTGGTGAAAGCAAGGACCATGAGCGTGCAATGGAGATACTGCCCATTGTGATGGGGGAACGGCGCGCAAGGTTCGTGAAAAGCGCGCTTGAGTCATCCGCCATACCGATTGGCGAGGGGATTTCCGCGCTTTGCAGCATGGAGCCCGAGCATCAGAGCGAGGAGCTTTGGGCAATCGCGCGCATTGAGTTTGCGGCAATGGCAAAGTCGGGCAACCGTGAGTGGGTGAAAGCCGCGAAGGACGCGCTTGATATCATACCCGCTGAGAGGAAGGAGGAGTTCCGGCTGGCTGCCGGATGGAAAGCCGGGAAGGAAAAGCACGCGGAAGAGGGCGCAGACGGGAACGGCGCAGCGGAGGGCAGTGCAGCAAAGAAGCGAGGATGGAGCCTGTTCAGGCTGTTTGATTAGGGCAGGGAAAACAGATGCAAAACCGCAGGAAGGCAAGCGAAGCGGGCGTTGCGCCAATCCCGCCAGCCAAGCAAATTGCGGGCATGCCCCTTTCGAGATGGAAGCTTCTTGAGAAGGGGAACGCGCCGCTGATGAAGGATGAGCCGAAAAGCGCGGGCGCGGAAATCCCGAGAATGCCGAGAGATACAATGCTGAAGATAAAGATTGCGATGGGCCTGAAGGAGACGCATGAAGAAACGCTGTGGTTTGCGAAGAAGCACTGCGAAGAGATGCATCCGCAAGACGCGGTCGAGATATTTTCAAGGGCGTATGAATACGATGCCCCGTTCGAGGATTCCGCGTCCAGGGCCATTAAGTTTGCGTTTGCCGCGCCGGAAAGCTTGGGCGCGGCTCTGCGCTCGCAGGCAGTGGAGTGGGTTGCAGGCCAGAATTTCAATACCACCCACAGGATAGGGGTGCTGGAAACGCATATGAAAAAGGCGCCATCCAAAGAGAAGGCGCATCTCATCGGCTTGATGATATGCGCGGAAGAACAGCTTGTTGCAGAATCGGGGATGAGGCTCATAAAGTCCGCGCCAAAGGGCAAGCGGGCAGGATTATGGATCCTTGCGGTGTCCGAGCTGAGAAGATACAGCGACCTTGCGAAGATGCCGGCTGAATACGCAGTGGAGAATTGCGGGAAGCTGAAGACGAAAGATGCGCTTTTGCTATTTGAAAAAATTCTTTCAAAGGAGAATGGCGAGGCAGGCAGGATGGTGTATGGATTCTCGTGGCGCGCGCCTGAAAGAATGGGAGTTAAACTTAGGAAAATGGCAGTTGAATGGTGCGTGAAGCACCACATGGATGATGCGCAGAAGGAGCATCTGGCGCATAGCGTGGAGAAGCTGGGGGAAAATGAAAGGGTGGCGCTCACAAGGATAATGGTTGGCAAGGGCTCGAATTGCGCGGAGGAGGGGCTTTGGCTCATCGGGAAAGCGCCAAAAAGCAGGCAGATGGGGCTGTGGAAAATAGGGAAGGAGCGCGTGCAGCAGAGGATTGAACGCTGCACGGACAGCGGCATCAGCATGTTCAACGATGAAAGCGAAGCCATTGCGCGCCTCGAATGGGTTTGGAAACTGCCGCTGAGCCTCCGGGTTGCGCCCATCGAGGCGGCAGTCGATGTCGCGATTGCGAGGAAATGGAAGAAGTACACCGCCTCTGTCTGCGAGTGCATGAGGGTGCTGCCTGAAAAGGAAATGGTCAGGCTTGCGCACAAGCTGGCAAGATTGGAGGATTTCGAGGCGTTCGGGAAGCTGTTTGAATGCAACCCGATTGCGTGCAGCAGCTCGTTCGGCGGGGTGCTGTACGGAGGGCGCGAGAGCATGAGGATACGCCGGGAAATCACCGGCAATGACCGGGGGAAGGCAGAGGCAGTGTTTTGCATAATACCGCTTGCCAAGGCAGTGGACAGGGCGTGGCTCATCATGGATGGCATTGCCCATGAAAGGGACAGCGGCTGGTGGCTTGAAAGCCTGCAAAGGGCGGGAAAGATGATCCTTGCAGTGCCGATGCAAGACAGGGCGCAAGTGGTGGGCGCGATGATTGACTGCGGCATGTGCGTCTTTGCGTTTGACGGGAAGGGATTCAGGAAGATAATCGAGTCCGCGCCGGAAGGCGAGCAGGCAGGGCTTTACGAAAGGCTGGCAAAAAGAGTGGAAATCGCGATTGGCGCAAACTATTTGCCGACATTGAGGGCTGCGATGCAATTCATCCCCATTGTGCCTAGGAAGGCACGGGCGGAGCTTATTGAAAAGTCGCTTCAAACCACGGCGAACTGGAAGGGCAGGGAAATCGTGGATGATGTTGCGAAACTGATTCCGCTTGCGGAGAGAAAGGAGCAGAAGGCGCTTCGCGAAAAACTCAGGGAAGTGAAACTCAGGGTGAACGGCAAATGAAAAAGGCGCTGAAGAAAAACATCGATGGCGTTGCGCCATTTTCGCCAGCCAAGCAAATTGCGGGCATGCCCCTTTCGAGATGGAAGCTGCTTGTGGATGAGAATGCGCCTGAAAAAAAGGCAGAGCCGAAAGAGGCGCAGACGGGCGTGCAGAGGATTGGCAGGGAGGAGATGGGCAGGATGTGCGCGGCATTGCGCAATGATTTGGTGGATTGGGACCGCAGGAAGGCGCAAAGGAAGGTATATTCGTTCGTGAGGCGCAACCTGAAAAGGCTGCATCCTGAAGATGCGTTCGAGCTTTTGAACGAGGTCGCGAAGCTCGATTGCAGCAGGATGCATGCCGAGAGAGGGGAGCGCGAGAATTTCAAGATGCACAGGAAGGCAGTCGGGCTTGCGGACAGGCTGGGAAGGAAAGAGGGATTGGAGGAAAGCGGGACGATTGCGATAACCGTTGTGTGTGGAGAGGCAAACCGGCATACGGCATACAACTACAGGAAAACAGCATACACCGTCTTTTTGAGCAGATGCATTGCAGGGACCCGCCCGATTGCGCCATGGGTGGCCTCGACTGCAGAAAGACCGAGCGGAGACTGCATAATCGCATGCAGGCAGGAGATGGCAGGCGTGCTGAGGGACGGGACGGGGGGGATGGATGCCGGGCACAAATCAAGCCTGACGCGGCTTGGCACCAAAATCGGGATGGCGATAATTGTTTCGGCGGCTGCGATAGGCTTTGCAGGCAAGATAGTTGTTGATGCGCTTGCGGGCGAATCTTCCCTGGCATACGTGGGGGTTGCCGCTGTTTTCGGAGTGATGGCGAACATTTACGCCCATTGGGTGAAAAACGCAAGGAAGGGAACTAAGGGCGCACTGGATGCGCTGTCCGTGGCAGGGCTGGTGGACAGGCTGAAAACCTACAGGGTTTCTGAAGGGGAGGTCGAGGCGATATGAGGCGGCTTGCGACTTTTGCCCATAATCTCGGGATATTCGCATTCTTCACAGCTATGCTGGCAAGCTGTTTCGTCGGCATTAAGGGCATTGCGGATGCTGCAAGTGAGAAATACCAGAGGAAGCTGTCCGCTGCAAAGGGCTTTGCGAAAGAAATCGCCGCAGACAGCTCGCTTGCGCAAGGGGGGGCAGGCATTGACGTTTGGAAAGTGAAGGGAGCGTTCCTTGGGCTGCTGGACTACCTTGAAAAGCCGGTTGCAGTCGAGTTCAACGGAAAGAGGTACAATGTCGGGATGTGCAGCAACGATGCCCCTTATGACGGGAAGTTCACCATAGTCCACGGGGACATTGTGTTCGTGGAGGCAAATGGCGGGCAGATAAGGGCAAAGCAGAGGCAATTCGGGGCAAGCAGCATTTTGATGAACGGAAAGGAGTTTGCGCTGATGCCCGAAAATTTCAGCCAGGAGGAAATTGCAGCGGTGAAAAAGCTGTTCGCAGAGGTCGCAGGAATCGCCTCAAAAAGCCTGGGGCAGACAGGCAGCGAGATTGCACAGCTGAAGAGGGAAAGGAATGGGAATGAGGAGGAGAAGAAAGGGCTTCCCGCAGTGAGGGACAGCATTGCCGAAATCAGGAATATGGTCGGGAAGAGGCAGACTGGGATGGAAGTGACCAATGTCAATGGAAAGGAAGTTAGCAGGACGATTTATTACGACAGCATTGTTTCGCCGAAATACGATTCGCTGCGCGAGTTCTACCGCCTCAAGATGGACAGCGTGGATGAGAGGGCGAAGGCGCTTGAGGGGAAGAACTGCGCAATTGACAGGGAGATTAAGAGGAAGGCAAACAGCCTGAAGTTCCTGTGGGGCGCGCGGATGAAGGGAAAGCCCGGCGTCCAGCGGAAGATGACGCCCAAGGCACGGGCGCTGTGAGGATGGGCGCATGAGGGGCCAGAAAAAAACATCGGAAAGCGGCGCTGCGCCATTTTCGCCAGCGCAGCGGGTGGGGGGAAAAACGCTTTCGGACTGGCAGAAGCTGCTGGAGAAGGACGTGCCAGCGAAAAATGGCGAGCCCGCGCCGCAGGTCGTGGCCGGGCGCCTCAGGAAAAAGGACCTTGATGGCCTGAGGCATTCCATATTTGACTATGCAGCTTGGAAAAATGGCGGGCGCAGAACCATTATGACGCAGGAATTCCTTGGCAAATTGCACGAGGAGGACAGGCTGCACCTGCTGTCGCAGCTTGCGATAATGAGGGAAGAATGGTTCACGGATGGAATGAAGATGCCAAAGGTTTCGGAGGAGAATGTCGCCAAATTCCTGCAAAGCCTCGAAGGGAGGGAGAGGCTGGAAAATATGACGCATCTTCTGGTTTACAGGACCGAAGAGTTCGCCAGGCTGTACCCGAAGGTCGGCATGGAATATGGGATGATGGAACTCCGGCATGCGGACGAAATGTGCAGAACGATTTACCACGAAAAGCAATGGAAAATTGTTGCGCCGCTTGTTTTCAGGAAGGAGAATTTCAGCATGATGCCCGAAGTGGCTTGGAAAAGATTGGTCCGGTCAACAATAAGGGCAGGGAAGATTGAAACTGTGGAAATCGCGCTCGATGCCGGAAATCCCCCTGCAATGCTGGAGAAGTGGCAGGTGCATGCGCTTGAGCGCGCGATGAAGGAAAAGGAGCATTGGCTGGGCAGCCCTGTGACAAAGGAAGCGCTCCTGAAGCTGCATCCCGAGGATGTTTACCATATAGTTGCGATTGGAACGGCTCAAAGCCAGAAAATAGGGGGCATCGCGCGCGAGTTGTATGCCGAGGGGTTTGACGCGGAAAGGCTTTTCAGGGCGATAAGGAAGGGGCGCAGCAGATACGGAGTGCATTGGATGAAACAGGGCAGGGACTACGCAGGCGTGCTGGCAGGCCAATTCATCGGGGCGTTTGCAGGCATAGGGGCGCATCTTTGGCTGGCGCACGGAAGGCCAACCATGGAATGGCTAGATGCAATGCAGAAAGAGACATCGGCAGCGGTGATTTTCGGCTCCGTGCTTGTTGGAATGGCGTGCGGAATCCTGAACTGGATGATGCTGAAAAACGGATGGTATTTCATCAAGGCGCATTTGGGGGAGAAAAAGGCGCGGGAGAGGATATTGGGAAGCGGCGAAGGGAAAGGAAGCGTGGCGAAATGAAAAAGGCGCAAAAGAAAATTGAGGGCGCTGCGCCATTTTCGCCAGCCGTGCGGGTTGGCGGGAAGCCCCTTTCGCAGTGGCAGCTTTTGGAAAGCGAAAACAGGCCCGTGGAAAAAGAAGGCGCGGCGCCCAATATCACGACACGGAAGATGGCGCATGGCGAATTGCATGAATTGGAATGCGTGATTTACGGGGATGGCAAATATGGCAATCTGGGGAAGGTGCTGCCCAGGGAAGCCATGGAAGCGCTGCACCCGGAGGACAGGCAGGAGCTTGCATTGGAAGTCAGGCACAAATACTGCTTTGACACGCTTGTCGGCATGTACGGGAACGATGCGCTTGACTTTTCCAAGCTGACAGCCCAGCAGGCGTATGAAGTGGCAATGGACATGGCGAGATGGGCAAGCAGCAAGGAGGATGCCATGGGGGAGGGAAGGAAGGCATGGAAGGACGGCATTGCGAAATTGCAGCCAGAAGCATACCGGAAAACCGTGCTTGAATGCATCAGCTCCTTTGACACGCAAATGCTCGATGCCGCACTTGCTGCGCAGGCAGGGAAGTTTGGCAGGCTGGGAGAATATGAAATGAAAGACGTCCGCATGTGGGCAGAATGCGAAAGACTGAACAACGCCTCGGAAAAATTCGCAACGGCTGGGACATTGTCAAGATTCCATCCAAGGGACATCCCGAAGATTGCCAACGCATTCGTCATGGGCGGAAGCAATAGGGGCATCGCGGTTGTGCGTTCCATGTATGCGAACAGGGAAGTTGACAGGTGGAAGCTTTTCCGCGCGATTTGGAAGGGCGCCGCGGACAGGGAATTCAGAAGAAGCGGGGAAAACGAAACATCGTTCATAGCGGCTGGAACGGCGCTTGCTGCGGCGGCAGCAGTAGGAGGGGTGCTCTTGGCTGCCAATGCAATGCATGCAACGCAGTTGGAGACATGGCTGGCGCTGCTTGGCTTCTCGCCAGTATGGGGCGCGATTGCTTATGCGGCAGGCATCTGCCTGGGGTTCGGAGCGAAAACGCTGTCCGTGCGCGCGAAAACATTCAGGCCGGAGTGGAAAGGCATGAAGGAAGCGGTTGCGGCTGCAAAGGAAGGGAACAAAGAGGGAAATGATGCGGCTTAAGGGCGGGCGCGGGAAGGATGCGGGCGCTGCGCCATTTTCGCCAGCCGTGCGGGTTGGCGGGAGGAAGGGCGAGTTCTGGGAGAGGATGCTTTCCGAAGATGAGCCGGCGGAGAAGAAAATATCTCCGAGCTTTGTGGCAGGGAAACGGCTGCCGGAAAAGGACCTTGCAAAAGTGTGCAAGGCGCTTGAGGACAGCAAGTTTCCATCGAAAATGGTAAACGCTGTTTGGTGGCTTGAGAATCTTGGCGCGCTCCATCCGCTTGATGCGGGGGAGGTCATCATATCGCTATGCAGCAGGAAAGACATCGTCGAAACGTACGAGTTTGGGGTTGCCGCGAGGGAAGTCGTCGGGAAAATAGAGGATTCCGCCGAAGCGTGCGGCGTGCTGACCGTGCTTGGCCTGCACCACAAGACACAGAGGCTTGCGGCTGGCATATTCGTGGAGAACAGGGAAAAATACAAGCCGAGGCACACGCACGGCGTCATTTACAACAATGCCCATCTTGCCAGGTACATTCCGACGCTGCCGAAATCATGGCAGGTTGACGCGCTTCTCAGCGCAATCCTGAGGAATGAGAAGGAAATTGTGGGCGAGGCAGCTCGCATTGCAAGCGCGCTTCCTGGAAAGGCGAGGGAGAAACTTCTTGGCAAGGTTTACTCCATGAAATTCATCATGATGGAAGGGAGCGGGTACGCTGTTGAGAGGGCGTTGAAGCTTTTGGAGATTGCCGATGAAAACTCAAGGGCAAGGCTAATGGCAAAAGCGATTGATACGAACCTGAAGAATTACAAGGACATTGCCGGCTCGTTTTGGAAGGCAATTGAGAGTGTGCCTGAAAAAAGCCGCCATGCGCTGCGGCTGAAGATGCTGGAAATGATGGGCAGCGAATTTCCCGAGCTGGAGGAATGCCTTGGGGCGCTTGAGCCGCGCGAGAGAGGGCGGCTTGTTGCCGAGATGCTGAAGGGCACGGATGAGAAAGTGGCGGAGGCATATGTGCAGTTCCTGGAGAGCGTGGATTACGTGGTGCTGAAGAGGATAATGCCTGCTGCGCTTCGGAGCAAAAACGCGAAGATTTTCAAGAAGGCGCGCGAAATTTTCATCAACTATGACGAGAAGCTCCGCGACGGGCTTTGCGATTATACTGCGGAAGAGGTGCTGGAGGCGCTTGGCAAGGAATGGACGGACATACCTGGGCTGTGGAACAGCACGATAGGGATTGGAAAAGACAAGAAAAGGGATGAGGAGACCAGAGTGCTTGTCGAGAACACCATGAAGAAGTTCGTGGCGCTCCATCTTGCGCCCTACCTTAAGGAAAGCGTAAGGCGGCGCGTGGAGCACTGCGTGTGCGACGTGATGGAGGAATTCTTCAGTGAAAGCGAGATGACAATCAAGTCCCAGGCCGGGATGGAACTTTTCAGGCTCATTGCGCTTCAGCCAGAAAGCAGGAGGGAGAAGCTGTATGAACTTGGAAGCGCGCGCGTTGCGAAGCTCCTGGGCAAGGATGAAATATCCTCGCTCAGGATGGTGGAGGCAATACAGTACCTGCCTGAGAAATACCGCCCCAAGCTTTACAGGCTGGGGAAGAAATGCTTTGAAGGGAGGCACGGGTTTGGAAGGAACGGATGGGATTTGGACAGGTCGGACAATCTGATAGAGATTGCCTCGCGCCTGCCGCGCGAAATACAGGTTGAGATAGCGGGATTGGCGATGGTAAAATGCTGGGAACTGGACACGGGCGAGAGGTTTAACAGGGCAATGCCGGGCGTGCTGGAGGAAGACGAGGCGAAACGGAGGGAAAGACGTGGCTAGCCTCAAGGAAGTGCCGGGCGCAGGCGCGCCGTTGCAGGCAAATGGGCAGGCAACAAAAGGCGGCGCAGCGCGCTGCATTGGCGGGAGGAACCCCAGTTTCTGGAAAGGGCTGCTAGAGGATGACAGGCAGAAGGAAAAGGGCGAGCCGACATGCAGGATAGCCACGAGCAGGCTGTCGGAAAAGAAGATGAAGAAACTGATGGATGCGCTGAATTTCAACGCGAAGATGGAGTGGGAGCGCCACCCTTCAAAGATTGCGATTGATTTCATTTTTGAGCATAAGTCTGAGCTTCACCCGGCAGACATTGCCGAGCTTGCATCTTGCGGAATGCGGAGCCACGAGTATGTGCGGGACAAGTCAATCGAGCTAATACCTTTTGCCGCGATTGCAAGCAGGGAAGCCCTTCTTATGAAGGCAATGGGCATGGTGGTAAGAGAGGATATTGTCCAGATGTTCGCCCTTGCAGAAGAGGGCGCGCTGAAGCGCCTTGTGGAGAAGCTTCTTTCGATACGGATGGTGTTTGTCAACCCGGTAATTTGGGCTATGGATTATGCCCTGCGCTATCCGGAAGAAGAGAGGGCGGAAATAATCGGCAGGATGATGGACGCTGGCGGGCAAGACGTCATGCGATGGGCAATCATGCACATGGGAGAGGTGCCTGCAAAAGACAGGGCGGGGCTTTTGAAAAAGGGATTTGGGTGGTGGACATCTCGCCGGGACATCACAGGAGACGTTCTCGGGGCGCTTGATGCCGTGCCGATTGAGGACAGGGAAGGCGTGCTGGAAGCAGCCATGAAAGACAACAGGACAGAATGCAAGATTGCGGCAATCAGGAAGATACCCGCGCTCCTGCCAGAAAGGCAGGAGGGGCTGATTTGCAGTGGGCTGGATGATAGGGATTCAAAAGCCAGGAAGGCTTCGGTTGAGGCGATAAAGCTCGCGCCGATTGAGGCGAGGGCGCGGCTGGTAAAGCGGGCGCTTTGGAGCATTAATTTGGAAACTGCGGATGCTGCGTGGGAAATCAGGGGATGCGCGCCGAAAGGGGAGATGGCGTCCATCATGGCGGTGCGCGCGCTTGCAAAAGCATTCCCCACGGTTGAAAGCGGGTTTGGGAGGATGATTGCAGGCGCAGTAAGGAAGGTCGATAAGAGGAATTGGGACGACTGGGTTGTCTTTTCCGCTGTTGCAAGCACGTTTGTTGGCTTGTTCGGAGGGATTGGCGGCTGCGTGCACCAATTCAAATCTGCCGCGGAGAAAAAAGTGGAACTGAATGTACTTTGGTTTTTCGCCCCGGCTGTCGCGCCGTTTGCGCTGATGATAGGCTTCAACCTTGTCGGCTACGGCTTGGCATATTCCGGGCAGATATTCCATGATTTCGTAAAGGATTATTCCAAGTGGGCAAGGTTCAGGCTGACGCAGTTCGCGCGGCTGCCCTCCAGGCTTGCCGCCGCGGGCGCGAGGAAAGCGCGCGGGCTTTTCACTGATGGGAAGGAAACGGAGGCAGGGGAAAATGCATAAGCCTGTTTTGCCAGTGCAGCAAGGCGTTGCGCCCGACCAGCCAGTGAAGACAGTGGCGGGCAGGCCGTTTTTCAAGTGGAAGGCGCTTGTGGAGGAGAATGCGCCGCTTGATAAAACGGTTGCGGCCAGGCCAAGCGTGCGGAAGCTTGGAAGAAAGCAGATGGCCGAGCTGAAAAAAAGCATAGCGAAAGGCATGCAGTATGAGCACATGTCCGAGTTTCTCAAGAATCTTAATGACGCAGACAGGTACTCGCTTATTCGCGGCTGCATGAAAAATGGGGATTGGCCGTTCAGCATTGTCGATGACGTGCAGCAGATGGAGGAAAAATACAGCAGGCCTCTTTTGAACATCCTTGCGCGCGAGGCCAGAAACTCGATATATGGCGGTTACTGCGACCTGAGCGTTCTTGTGCCAAAATTTCCGAGGGAATACTGGCCGGCGCTGATTGAATCGATATTTTGGCTGGGTAATTGGAACGACTCGATTGCGGTGCTCCCGCTTGCGGAAAAGCTTGACAAAAACAAGCACGCTGAAGCCTGGAAGGGCGCGCGCGAAGTGATGATAAGACTGATTGAATCGGGAGATGAGGAAGCATCCGTTGTTGATGGGAAGTTCGTGAAAGAGGCTTTGCTGTTCCCTCCGATGCACGCGCTTGAGATAATGAATGCGGTTTTCCAGAAAGGAGGGGAGTTCGGGATTGCAGAGGTTCTCAGGGCAGTGCCGAACCTGCCAGAGTGGCACGCCAACCGGGCGTGGAAGCGGGCGTCAAGAAATTTTGTCACCGCGCTTTTGTGCTCCGACGCAATGTCTGCCGAGAATTTCAGGCTAGTGGATGCATTCCCCCAAAAATACCATGCAAAAATGATCGGGAGGATATTCGAAAGCTGCGAGGACGGCGCTGTGGTTCGCCTGCTTGCAGATGCTGTTGTCGAGCTGAAACCGAAGGCAGCGGCAAGGCTTTGGGAGATGCTCGGAAAAACGCTTGACAGGCACAGGTGCCAGTATTTCGATTGGAATGACCTTGCGGGGCTGAAAGGGAAGATGCCTGAAAAAATCTATGAGAAGCTCGAGGGAATATTGGCAGGGAGCGGAAAGGGAATTGGGGCGGATGAGAATGCATAAGGGGATTGGGAGGCGCAAAGTGGAGGGCGTTTCGCAGCCCCCAGCGAACGCGGTCGCCGGGCGCGACCGTGCTTTCTGGGACGGGCTGCTTGAGGAGAAAACAGAGAGGAAGCGCGTTGTTGCCGGAAAGAAAAGAATGAATGGGATGAGCAATGATGATTTGACCGGCATTTTGGACGGATTTGGCAGGGGCAAGGGGAAGAAGGTGTTCAATTGGGCAATGAGGCACGCGCACGAGATTGACACGTTCGATGTCGGCTTCATTGCGAGCCACGCAATATCCAGTTGCCTTGATTATGACGCGCAGATGTATTCAAATGCAGTCAGGGCGATTGTCGAGAATGCCAGCTTTTCGCTCGTTTACAAAAACAGGGAGAAGAGGGTGCCGGATGACCCTGAAGCCCGCAGGATCATTGCGGCGCACGTTTCCAAGTGCATCTTGAGCCCGGATGCAGTCAAGAAGGATTTCGTAGGGAAATGGAGGATTGACTGCGAAGGCGGGAGGGTGGACATCTTCGAGATAAACAGCAGGGAATGGATCAGGCTGAACATCAAGGAAGCGAGCGGCTTATGCCAGTCATTCTGGAAAACTTTTTCTGAGAGAATGAAAGGCGTGTTCAAGGCAGGGATAATCGATGAAAGGGACGTGTTAGTGCTGCTTGCAGGCTCATGCGAGACAATGGTTGCCGGCGCATTGATCGGGGCGCTTTCTGCGCCTGCAGGAAGTGCCGGGGCTTATGCGATGGCAGGGTCATTCTACGGGTTTGTGGCAAGCTTTCTTAGCCTGTTCATAGTACCGACGACAGTCCATGGGATAGTGAAAACAGCGGTCGCGCTCGTGAAGTCCGCGCTTGCCGCGCGCAGGGAAAGCAGGGCAAGAGATGTGCTTGAGGGTTTGGAAAATGCGTAAGGGAATCGTAAGGCGCAAAGTGGAGGGCGTTTCGCAGACTTCAGAAGTGAAGCTAGTGGCAGGGCGCGACAGGGCTTTCTGGCAGAGGCTTTTCTCGAAGGAAAATTCGCCAGCCGCAAAAACAGTGGAAGCCCCTGCGCCATCGGTTGCAAAGCTGCGCGAAGGGGACATGAAAGCGATACTTCGGTGCATTGAGGACGGTGCAGTTTGGAGGAAGGTAGGGAGCATGGCGATTGACAGGAAGCTCATAACAAGCCTTTGCCCGGAGGACGCGCGAGATGTTTTTGTATGCCTTGCAAAAAACCAGCCGGGATCGGACAAGTTCCTCTATTTTTCGCCAGGGCAAATCAAGCCTGAGCTTTTCAGCGAGCAGCAGGCCTTGGACGTGGCAAACGCATCGCTTGAAGATGGAATTGAATTTAGGGATAAATTCAGGTATGGGTGGCTGCTTGGCAAGGAAAGCTTTGCAAGGATGCAGCTATCTGCGCGCCGCGCAGTGCTGTTCAGGCTTATGGAAGGCCCGTGGCTCATGGGCTTTGAGGGAGTGGCAGGAGCAGAGTGGGAAGGGTTCGGGCGGCTTTCCGAGCATGAGCGGAGGCACGCGTGCTGGTCTGTAGGGCACGAGGGCTGGGATTTTTTCACCCGCGAGCGGCTGCTGCTTTTCGAGAAGGAAGACAGGCTTGAAATACTTGCCTCTGCAATCCGCCACAAGAAGAAAGGCGCGCTTGAGAGGGCGCGCTCGTTATACTGCGACGAGGATGGAAGGGCGAGCCTGTTCCAGGAGATTGTGAATGCCAGGATTTATTCCGAGGGGGAGGAAGGCAATGAAAAGATAAATGCAATCACCCTGATGGCAGGCATGTTCGGCGGGATGCTTGGATTGCCTGCAGCCGCACTTGCCACACTTTCAGCTGCGCTGAATATGAGCTGGGGGCAGCTGCTGAACGAAGGGGGCGAAGCAGTCTTGTTCGTTGGGATGCTGTTTGGCGCCATCCCGGGCTGGCTTGCAAGCTTCGGCATAGAAGGCGTGCTGACGAGGTTCAAGGTGAAGCGGAGCGAAAGAAAAGCGATGCGCGAGGCGGTAAAGAATGCAGAGGAAATGGGATCGCTGAGCAAGGGAAGTGGGGAAAATGTGGCATAGGCAGCACAAGCAGAAAGCCAATCCTGCCGAGGGCATTGCGCGGCTGCGCGGGTGCAGCTTGGGCGGGAGGAACAGCGCGTTCTGGACAGCCGTGCTTGCAGAGGAAGCGTTTGACAAGGGGGAGCCCAAGGTGGCGCCAATAAGGCACAGGATGCCGCCGGAACAGCTCGAGCTTGCCAGGAAAGTGATGAGGGAAAGCAATGAAGACAAGAAGGGCGGGGAAAGCTGGGAGGCCAGGCATGCGAAGATGGAGGCTGTGACCAGGATTTTTGAGGGGCTGGGGAACATGCACCCGGACGATGCCATGGAAATCCGGGAAGCCTGGGCAGAGGGAAGCAAGAGCAGGCAGGTTCATGTGGAATATGCCAGGCTGATGATGAGGCGGGAGAGCGTATTCGACGAAAACGCGAGGAAAATAGTGGAGCAGATGGAAGGCGCAGAGGATGGGAAGAAAAGGGACATGATAATCGGGATGGCGGAAAACCCGTTTTACTTCCCCCTGCTTTTTGGCTGGATTCCCAAGCTGCCCAAGGAGATGCAGAAGGAAGTCATAGTCGCGGCGCTTAAGGCGAAAAACAGCGCCTCGCTGTTGGCGCTGCCCCTCGTTTGCGAGCAGGAGGAGACGCATTACGCTGAGCTTTACGCGCTGTTCGTGGAATTCATGGGCGCTGCCATGCAGCAAGGCAGGATGAAGATAGGGTTTTTCAGCGACGTTGATTTGCGCTGGGATGCCAGGCTCGGCGAAAAGGCGCTGTCTTTCCTTCCTGCGATGTCGGAGGCTGAGCAGGCAGTGGTGATGAGGAAGGCGCTGGGCTCGAAACGCTGGGTTATACGGGCCGCTGCGATAAGGCTGATTCCGTCGCAGCCTGGATGTGAGCGCAGATGGATGATGAAAGAGGCAACGAAGAGCATCAAAAGGGCGCTTCGCAGCAAAGGGAAAACAGATGCCGTGGGTGCTTTTTCGCTTGCCATGCTCAGGCCCGAGGCTGAAAGGCAGGCGCTGGTGAAATATGCCATCCGCAAGGCAAGGTGCAAGGAAGCCGTCCTTGCAGCCATTGCTGAAATACACAGCATGCCGGAAAAGGAAAGGAAGGGGCTTTGCGCAAAGGCGCACGGAGCAGTGGCGATGAACAATGGCAAGTGGCTGAGGGACGAGATTGAGGAGAAAGAACTGCAGGCTGCCTGCGAGAAGCTGCCTTACGAATTGAAGAAAAGGGTGGCAGGGCAGGCTTGAAGCGCAACAGGGCTACTTTACTTCCGTCCCGGGCACCACCGCGGAGATGGTGCGCTTTGCTGCTTCGAATTTTTCAGCTGGCACGCCCTTTAATGTTACTGTGAATGCGCCGCCGTTGCCCGCGCCCGCCGCCTGCGCGATGTCGCCTGTGAGCGCGTTTGCTGAGAGGATGGCTTCGATTTTCTTTTTGTCGTCCGTGATGACTTCGTGAACCTTGATGGAGTAGATGACCTGCTCGCCTGCGAGCGGGTGGTTGTAGTCGATGACCACGCGCCCCGACGTCACGCTCTTCACGCGCGCGATGGCGCCGTCAAGCGTGAGTATCATGCCGGGCGCGGGCTGAACCTCTTGCTTGTGGAATTCCTTTTCAGGTATGAGGCGCACAAGCTCGCTGCTGCGCTCGCCGAATGCCTTTTTCGGCTCAATCGCAAAGTCCTCGGTTTTCCCGAGCTGGGCCTGGAGGACCGCCTCTTCCATGCCAGGTATGATTGCCCCGCTCCCGAAAAGCGCGTGCTTGGGGCCGTAAAGGGAAGATGATTCCCAGATGCCTGCTTTTTTCGCAATGGCCTCGTCTGTGGTGTCGAATACCTGGCCTGTCTTTGCCATCCTGCCGGTGTAATCAAGTTTTACCAAGTCCCCTTTTTTCACATTAGCCATATTTTCGCCAAAGGTAATCAAAACAAAACGCTTTTTTAAACTACTGGTCAGATTAACCCCTTGGAGTGAGCTCATGGACAAGAAGACACTATATATAGCAATATTCGCGGTTGGAATCGTGGCGCTTTTCATAATCGAGCCGTTTGCCATAGGAATAATACAGTCTGCAGGCAATGGGAACGCGGGCGGAAGCGCAAGCGGGGGCAATTCCTCCTCGGTGAGCTTCACCGGCACCGCGGTCGCAAACATCACCATTGTGCGCTACGAGCCTTATCTTATTGTGACTGGCAACAATAGCGACGCAGGCGCGGTGAGCGAGAGGCTCATTGCAGCCGGAAAGGTAACGTATGCTTCTTGGAACGGCGACACGCTGATTGTGAGCCTGAAAAGCTCAAAAGACGTGCCATCGGCAGCAGCCGAGTTCGAGGCAGGCAATGCGAGCGTGGTTGCCACAGCCTACCTTTCCACCTCGCCCAAAGTGATGGTGGCGGGCACTGCGGGAACGAGAGTGGAGGCGGACGGCATCAGCATAAGCATGCAGATACGCCCGATTTACGAGGAAGGCTCCACGCACGAGGCGCAGTTTGCCGCGAGGGTGGACGCAGGGCAGATGACAGGCATGGGCTCGGTGTCCATAATGCCGCTTGCAGTCAGGGGAATACCTGTCGAGGCAGAGCTTTCCTCGCAGCCTTCTGCAACCTACACCGTGAGGGTGGCTTTCAAGGACAGGGTGGCTGCAAGGCCGCTTGCGCTTGCCGCAAATGCCACCTATAAGGAGAGGTCGTTTGTTTACGTGGAGAATGCGAGCAAGGAGGCGCTTGACATCGCAGTCGCAGGCAAATCATATGTCACAGGCACGCAGCCGGGCGTGATAAGTGTGGATAATAGTTTTGTGGACAGCGAGGCGCTTGGCCTTGACCTGTTCCAGAAGGGATACGCAGCCGTGTTCCCGCAGTCCATCGCCACTTTCGCAGACGGAAGCAATGCAAGCGCGCAGGCGCTTGCAGGCGGGCTGAAGGCGCAGAACATGAGCGCGGAAATCACCTCGGACTGGACGGCAAGGATAATGCTGCCGCCGGTGCTTGTGAAGGACGGGAAGCAGTACGCCGGGCCTGCCGAGGGCATTGAGCTTCTTATAGAAGGCACCGGCACGCCGAAAGAGAACGTCACTTCCATGAACGTGAGCGTGGACATTGAGGTTGCGGGCAGCAGGATAACGAGGGTCACGGCAGTGAATCCTGTTTAGGAGACACCCGCACCAATGGCAATTTTCCTCATCGTTGCAGGAATGCAACGCTTGCTCTTTGCCAGTTGGCGAAACGGGCGCCAAAAACCGGCTTATAAATCTTCACTGGAGCTTTTTTATAAAATGGGCACCATACATGGAAGCATGGCAAAACCAATCGAGCCCACCCCGGTCCTGAAGGGGGGAGATGCGAAGGAATTCCTGAGGCTTACTTTTGAGGCTGAAAAGAAACCCGATGAAAAATTTCTGCTGAAATTTTTCAGCAGTGGAAATTTATAGAATTTCCACTACAACCAGAAGAGGGCGCAATTCCTGCAGGAGTGCTTCCTGCTCTACTCAAGGCAGCGGTTCTAGGCGAGACGATGCAGGCAATACCACCCGAAGACATGACCGTGGCTGAATGGAAAATTCTTCTTTTGTCGTTTTGTCAAATAAATTAAACGAAATGATAGTTATTTCGTCAAATCTATTGAACGAAATGCTTAAAAACTCTTGCCGGCAATAAGGGAAGCATGATTGCACCGGAAGCCATGCAGGGCATATTGGACAAGAGCAGGAAGGCAAAGGAGAACGCGGCTGCCTATCCGAGGGAACGGTTCGCATACCCAGCTGTCAAAAGGCTCCTTTCCGGCAAGGTGTTTGTCGGCATTGCAGGCCTGCGCGGAGCGGGCAAGACCGTGCTTTTGCGCCAGCTTGCAAGCCGCACCCCTGGCTCGGCATACGTGAGCATGGATGCGCTGCCGGCGGATGCAAGGCTTTACGAGCTTGCCGAGCAGCTGCATTCGGCACACGGCATCAGATACCTGTTTGTGGATGAAATACATGCATATCCTGAATGGAAGGCGGACCTGAAGAAAATATTTGACTTCCTCGACGTGAAGATTGCCTTCACCTCTTCATCGGCAATCGAGATAGCCGAAAGCAGGCATGACCTCTCCCGCAGGGTGGCGATTGTGGGCCTGCCCCCATTCTCATTCAGGGAATACCTACTTTTCAAGAAAGGCGTTGAGCTGCCGGTGCTCACGCTTGGCGGCATCCTTGCCGATTGGAAAAAAGAATACCTGAAGGTACAGGAATATGAGCCGCTTTTCATGGAATTCTGCACCGGCGGCGCGCTTCCCTTTTCGCTTGAGAATCCCGACCCACAGGCAGTGGGGAACATAATTGACAAGATAATTCAGAGGGACCTGCCATCTGTTTCAAAATTCGACGCCGAGGATGCGGCAAATACAAGGCGCATGCTGCTCTTCATGGCACGCTCGGGAATCGAGGTCTGCAGCTACTCCTCGATTGCCAAAAATCTTGGCATAACCAAGTACATGGCGCAGCGCTACGTGGACCTGCTCTCATCAGCATTCGTGCTTAGCGCCGTCCTTCCGCACGGCACCAATCTCACGCGCGAGCCGAAATTCCTTTTCACCCTCCCTTTCAGGGCGCACCTTTCTTCCGGCGTGGATGAGGCCAGGCTGAAAGGCGCGCTGCGCGAGGAATTTTTCGCCCACCATGTCCGAGGGCTGCTCTATGTGAAGGGCGCAAAGGGGCAGAAGGCGCCGGATTATTTCGTGCAGCTCGGGGGACGGCGGCTTGTTTTCGAAATTGGGGGCGCGGGAAAGGGCGCAACGCAACTGAAAGGGGTGAAGGAGAAATACGAGAAGTTCATCCTTTCCAGCCCGGCATCGGACAAGGGAATCCCGCTCGTGCTGTTCGGTTTCCTTTACTGAAAAGCGCGCGTGATATGAAGGAATAAAAGCTTCGCCCCCCCCCCGCAATAGGCATGCGGAATTTTCAAGGATGCCATAAGGGGCAGGGCGCGACTGAATATCTTGTTCTATTGGCAGTCGTGCTGATTGTCGCTCTCGTCAGCGTGGCGCTTCTCGGCTTTTTCCCGGGAATGGCGTCTGACTCGCAGATGACGCAGAGCAAGACGTACTGGTCAAGCGCGAGCCCGATTGCGATAAGCGAAACCTCTGCGCGCTTCAGCACAGGATGGGGCGGCAACAGCCTGGTTTACCTGAGGTTCCGGAACAATGGTGCATACCCGATAAGGATAACCAAGCTGCTGGGCGGGACAAACGTGTCAATTTCATCCGTCTACTGCTACAACAACCCAGCGTTTTGCACCCCGGACGGCCCGAAGACCATGAGCGACTATTATTATTTGGCGCCAGGGGAGGAAAAATATTTGGGAGGGGGCGGAGGGCTGAGCATTGCAAATGCGTGGCTGTTTGTCATAGCTGGCGACGTGCCAAACAGCGCGGTTACTAATGACTATAAGCTCCCCGCAGCATCTGTGATATGCCAGAACTCCGCCGCTGCATCCGGCACGCTGATTGTCAATAATTTCGGCTTCGAGTATATCCAGTATATGGAAGGGCAACAAATCACCAAGCGTCAGGTGGGCGTGAAGCCGCTCCTGATAAAATGCGGCGCGCCAGGAGGATAAGCAGGCGCAAAGCGGCGCCATCAGGTGCACAGTGTTCCGAAGAAAGGGCGCGCAGGCGTGAAGGCATGTTTATAAATTTCGGGGGATTTTCTATTGCGCAAAGAGCGAAAGCACGGGAGATAGCCCATGGCAGACAAACCAAGCCCTACTGACGCGCGGACGTATTACCACCGCGGCAATACGCTCTACGAGAAGGGCGACTACGAGAAGGCCATCGAGGCTTACAACACCGCAATCATATTGAACCCGACTTTTTCCGAGGCGTATTTCAACCGCGGGCTTTGCCACTACAATTTGAAGAACTTCGACAAGGGGATTGCGGACTATGCAAAGTCAGCCGAGCTTGACCCGAAGAACCCGGTCATCTACAACAACAGGGGCGATGCTTATTACAGGAAGCAGCAGTTCAACGAGGCGATTGAGGATTACGAGCGCGCACTTGCGCTGAATCCCAAGTACCTGAAGGCATTCTACAACAGGGGCCTCGCGTACGCATGCCTGCAGGACTATGAGAAAGCAGTGGAGGATTTCACCGAGGTCATCAAGCTCAACAGCAGCTTTTCCGAGGCATACCACATCAGGGGGCTTGCTTACGATTACCTCAACCAGCTTGACAAGGCGATTGCGGATTATGACAAGGCAATAGAGCTCAACCCGCAGTTCACCGAAGCCATCAACCACCGGGACATTGCAAAAGGGAAACTGTCCGGCGGCGGGGGCGCGGGGACGCAGGCAATAGGCTCAGGCGACCCCAATGCGCAGAACCAGGGGATAAACGCAGCGAAGCTCTTGTCCAGGCCCACCATGAAGTTCGACCAGGTCGCAGGAATGAAGAAGATGAAGGAGGAGATAAACGAGGCGATTGTCTATCCGCTCCTCAAGCCCGACCTGGCGAAGAAATACGGGAAGCTGGCAGGCGGAGGCATCATGCTCTACGGCCCGCCAGGGTGCGGAAAGACATTCATCATGAAGGCAGCGGCGGGCGAGTGCCAGTCGAACTTCATCAATGCGAAAATCTCGGACATCGTGGACATGTACGTGGGCAACACGGAGAAGAACCTGCACAACATTTTCGAGACAGGCAGGAAGAACTCGCCGTGCATCATCTTCTTCGACGAAGTGGAGGCGATGGCAGGGAGGCGCGAGGACATGGGGCAGTCAAACGCGCACATGAAGATGGCGGTGAACCAGCTGCTTTTCGAGATGGACGGCGTGGAGTCGGAAAACTCGAACGTGCTCGTGGTTGGCGCGACCAACGCGCCTTGGGACGTGGACCCTGCGCTCCGCCGCTCAGGGCGTTTCGGGAAAGCAGTCATCATCCCCGAGCCCGACCTCAACTCAAGGAAGGACATATTGAGGCTGCATGGCAAGAAGGTGCCCGCGGCTTCGAGGATTTGCTATTTCAGGCTGGCGCTTGCCACAGTGGGCTATGCTTCATCCGACCTCAAGGCGGTGGTGGAGGAGGCTGCAGCAATCCCGTGGAGGACGGCTTTCAAGACAGGCCACCAGCGCTCGGTCACCACAGAGGACTTTGTGACTGCGATAAAGAAGAAGAAGTCCTCGCTGCCGCCATGGTACGCGCAGGCCAAGAAGCAGATAGGCTCGCAGGAGGAGAAGACCGTGGTGGACGGCAAGGAGCATGTCAAGATAACGGAGAGCAAGCTCGCGTCAGCCGAGAAGGAGGCTTTCAGGGAGCTGCTCGACATCATCAAGAGGAGAAACGAGATATGGTACAAGGCGTATGTCTGGATCGTGAGGCACGTCGGGCTTTACGTGCCCATACCGTTCTAAGGGATTGATGTGGAAAAAAAAATCTTCTTCCTCGCATTCATCCTTCTCCTTTCATCGCAAATCGCATTTGCAGACGAGCTTGCAGACCAGCTTGCGGACTTCGGAGTGGGGCTGGACGCGGACATAACGATTCGGAACGAGACGCTTCTTAGGAGCCCGCAGATAATACTTGTCGATGCGGAGATACGGAACCCGAACGACGAATCGATGTCCGTATACCTCATCAGGCAGGAGCAGGACGGGTGGAAAATAATCAATTTGCTTGGCGCAATCGCCCCGAGGACGAAGAACACCATAGGCCTCGAGATAAGCGTGCAGTACGACAAGAAAACCGCCGCGAAGACGCGCTACGCCATTGTGGGAAGGGGCACGGACGGCACGGTGTACGGGACTTTTTTCGAGATAAGCGAGAACTGGGCGGAATACGAGAAGGAGATACGCGACAGCCTCACGGGCATGGTGCTTTTGTGGGTGCCCGCAGTCACGCTGGTGCTCATCGCCCTTCTCTTCGCGGTTGCAAAGTATGCCTACAGCAGCAAGAGCCCGGAAAGCGTGAAGGGGGAATACACCATGAAGACGCTGATTTCCCCGAATGTGGCGGACAGGCCGTTTGAGGAGAAAATCGCGGACCTGATAATGCACCCGGTCACGCTTGTGCTCGAGCTTGCCTGCGTGGGCGTGCTGGTGCTGATAATGCTCCAGTCCCTTACGGAAACATCCGGGGCGGAGGATGCGGGGAAGATAATGCTCCTTTCCGCCATAGGCTCGTTCGCAATACCCTTCCTTTATTTTGCCGCGGCATGGTATTTCGAGAAGCGAGAAGAGGGGAAGCCGCTCCGCTTTTTCGTTGCCATGTTCGTGTGGGGCATGTTCTCCGCGTTCCTGTCGCTTTTGGTAAGCTCGGGCATAATAGCAGAGCTTCGCGGGGTGGATGTTGCGCCGTATGTCATTGTCGCGACCATGCTGGTGTCCCCGGTGGTGGAGGAGACTTTCAAGGGCATGGGCATACTTTTCATGTCGGGGCACCATGACTACAACGACGCGCTCACCGGCCTGCTGCTGGGATTCACGTGCGGGGCGGGATTTGCATTCGTGGAGAACTGGTTTTACTTCTCGTTCAAGGCAAACCCGTTCGACATCGGGCTTGTGAGCTGGGCGACCCTCATACTCTACAGGTCGTTCTTCAACACGCTTGCGCACGGCTGCTTCACTGCAGCGGTTTCCACGCCGATTGGCTATGCGAGGAGCATCAGGCAGCTGAAAAGCGTGGCAAGGCTTGCGTTCGTGCCCGGCGTGTTCCTTGCGATCGCCATACACTCGATATACAACATGAGCGCGCTTGCGGACAGCTTTGTGGTGGACGGGAGGGTGGTGCCGTTTTTCGTGTTCAACCCCATGCTCATAATATTGCTTGCCACCATGTTCTTCCTGGTGCTTGTCTTTGCGGTGATTGACGAGAAGAAAAGGAAAGCCATTGCAAGGCAGGATGGGATGTTTGCCAGGAGCTAAAGCGGGGCGAGCCCCAACTAATAATAATGTACGCGGGAGAAAGATGTTTATGGGAAAAAATTGCGCGCGCGGGCAGATGAGCGTGGAGATACTCATTTTGGTAGGCATGGCGCTGTTCCTGCTCATACCCGTGCTTCTTTATGCATACGGCAGGGCGAATGTTTCGGGCGAGGATTTGTCCACCCAGAAGGCGGAGTTCGCAGCGCACCGCTTGGCCTCGCTTGCGGATTCCGTCGGCTATTTGGGAGGCGCGTCGGCGGTGATTGATGAGATTGAGATTCCCCCCTATGTGAAGAATGTGAGCGTGTCCGGCAGGGACATCGTGATTGAACTTGATTCCGCGAGCGGGAAAAAGCAGATAGTCGCAGGCAGCGCATTTTTGCTCAACCAGTCGGGCTTTTCGCGCATCACGAAGTCCGGCACCTATTTCATCGAGGTGCGCGCGCTTTCCATCACGGGCGCAGGAGATGCGCAGGTGGAGCTTAATTTGAAGTGAGCGGATGATTGCCTGCAGCCGACGCCGTGATTTTCGCATCGTTACAAAAATGTAACGGAAAGCGCCAGAACCGTTACAAAAATGTAACGCTTATATATTTTGCCCTCCAAAATGGCACCATGGATGCGGGGAACATCGTTACGCGCGCGCTTGAGGGGCATGCGGAAGGCATGAGGAAGCTTGCAGGGATACAGAATGCGCGCTATCCGCTCGGCGCGCTTGGCAAGGTTGTGAAGGAGAAAGAATACTTCCTTGGCATCACAGGGCTGAGGGGAATTGGGAAGACCGTGCTTTTGCTCCAGCTTGCAAAGGAATATGGCGGCGTCTACTTTTCCGCGGATGACAGGAACTTGGGCGGCGTTGCGGTATACGATGCGATAAGGGCGCTGTCGGATGCCGGGCACAAGGCAATCTTCATAGATGAGATACATGCAAAGCCTGGCTGGGATGCCGACCTGAAAACTGCTTATGACGAGAGCCTTGCCTATGTCGCATTCACAGGCTCGTCCGCAATCGGGATACGCTCGCTCAAGTCAGACCTGTCAAGGCGAGCGGTGGTGGAGCATCTCAAGCCCGCAAGCTTCCGCGAGTGGCTTTCGATACGCAAAGGCGCGGAACTGCCGCTTCTTGGCATGGATGCGATGCTGAAAGGCAAGACTGGGCTTGCAAGGAAGCACGGGCATATTGCAAGGCAAATGCACGAGTATTATGCAACAGGCGGGGTGCTTTACCCTGCAAAGTCGCAGTTCTACAAGACTGTGGTTTCCACCATGGAAACCATCGCATACAAGGATTTTGCGGCGATAAAGGGCGTGGAGAAGGACACGGTGGAGAATTTCTTCAAGCTGCTCCAGCTCGTGGCTATTTCGATGCCCATGGAGCTGAGCTATTCGTCAATCGGCAAGGTGCTTCAGCGGAACAAGGTCTGGGTGATGCGCTTCCTTGCAGATGTCGAGAAGACAGAGGCGATAAAGAGGATTTATGGGTGCGGCGAAGGCACAAAGCCATTCAGGAAAGAGGCAAAATACTACCTCCCATTCCCCTACCGCGCCGCGCTTTGCGAATCAATGGGCAGGCCGCCGAATGTTGGTTCGCAGCGCGAGGAGTTTTTCATTAACCATGTGGATTGCTGTTATGTGAGGACAGGAAGCGCGCAGACTGCCGACTTCAAGGCAGACGGGAAGGTTTTCGAAGTCGGCGGGCCTGGCAAGGAGGGGAAGGGTGGTTGCGATTATGTCGTGGCGGATGGGCTGGACACCACTGGCAGCAGGGTGCCGCTTTTCCTTTTCGGGCTGCTTTACTGAGGCGCGCCTTCATCCCTCCTTCCTGTAAAACTCGTGCAGCTCCACATAGCTTCTTGCGCCAACTTTCCCCATCTTCAGGAACTGCTTCCGCTCAAGCGCAGAGAGCGTGCGCGTGAGCGAGGTCTTGGGAATGAGAAGGTCGCGGCGCAGTTTCGATGCGCGCACCGATGAGGGCGCGTGGTGCTGAACGTATTCCATTATTTTCCTCTCCTTTTCGTCAAGAGTGGCAAGAAGGTCGGACTGGCGCTTTGTTGCAACGTTTGGCGGCTGTGAAAGAGGCTGCTTTCCTTTTCGCTTTGCTGCGCCGCCTGCCTTGCTTTTGCCCCCTGAAGAAAAGAAATATGCGGCTGCTGCAACAAGCACTATTCCTGCGCCCACTGCGAGCAGGGCGGGCAGGATGTCGGGTTTGGACAGGCGCAGCTGCACCTCCTTGAAGTCCCCGTGCTTCACCTCAACTGCAAGCTGCGCGGATTCCTCCCATGATTTTGAAGAGAGCGCGCATTTGCCCTCAGGCACGCCGCCAAAGTAAAAGCCGCCTGCCTCGCTTGCTGTTGCGTTGCGCGCATACGCGCCTGAGCAGGCAAGCTCCACTGTTACGCCAGATGCAACCGAGCCGTTCTGGTAGAAAAGCGTGCCCGATATGTCGCCCACGAAATGCAATGGGATTGCCTGCGCGCGCCCATTGCAGCTTGCCACGCCTTCCCAGATGCCGTCAGGCGAGGGAGTGGCAGGATCGTCGTATGTAAGAGCCACTTGGATGGCTGGCGAGTCTGCGTAAAGCGTGGCTGAACTTCCCTCGCGCGCCACGATGGCGGTGCTCCTGTTGTTGCCATTCGCGCCCGCGTACTGCGCGTAGATTATGGAGTCGGCAGGCAGCGGAGATGTTGATGCGATGGAAAACACGCACGGGTAGTCGTCGGAAAACGACGGCGGGGCTGCAAATGCTGATGGCAGGAGCAGAAGGACGAGTGCCAATGCAAGTGTGTGTTTCATGCAACCGCCTAACCTAGCTCAAGCTCGCACGCGCCAGCGGGCAATATTTTCCATACCTCGCCGTTTGAGAGGATGGCGCTTTGCGCAGGCGTTACCCATTCCTGGTTTTTTGCGTCCCATTTCCTCATCTGCACTTGTGAGGCTTGCGTGCCAGACTGGCTTGCGCACTCTTTTGCAATTGCGCCTGCTTCCTTTCCGTGCCAGGCAGGAGTGATGGAAAGGAGCTGCCCGCCGAACAGCGAGACCTTCGCATTCTCAAGCGTTTCCTGCGGCACGCGACTTTCCATTGCGCAGCGGCTCGTGGAGAACACGAACATGCCTCCGAATCGCTCGTTTTCCACGCTTGGCTCGAATGGCGCTGGCTTGAAAAGCGCGCCAAACCTGTCCATCTGCACGTATTCGCCGGTTGTGGGCGAGTAGCGGTAGCCAGTAATTATATCGTCGCAGCCATACGCACCTATGCCTTCTGCGTATGGTATGAGGTTCCAGCCGATGTTAATGTTGGTTTTCCAGGCAGTGTCGCTTCCTGCTGCAGGCTTTACCTGCACCTGTATGGTTTTGCTCACCTGCTTCCAGTGGTCTGCCTCAAGGTATGCTGTCACCTGGATGGTGTAGTTGCCTGGCTCAATGCTTGGCGGAACGCCAATCAGTCCTTCGAATGTCTTTTCCTTGCCTGAGGCTAGCTGGAGAAGATTGCGCTCCTGCAAGCCATTGAGCGCGAGCACGAACTGCTTCCCGTCATATCCGTTCGTGAAGTCCACGCCGTATTGCACGCTTCCGCACGAGGCGTCCTGCGCGCCCGTTATGGTTATGGGCACAACTGCCAGCCTTCCGGCAATCACGGTTATTTTCTCATCTCCAAGCGACAAGCCCGGGAACACCGCGCATCCTGGTTGCGTCTGCATCTGCGAAGCCGCTGCTGCGGCTGAGGCAAGCGAAACCACGAGCAGTGCCGCGAAGAACGCAGCAAACATTATATTTCCCTTTTTTTCCATTGTATCACCTTTTTTCATTAATTATTTATATATCAACCATCAAGCGCGCGAAGAATTGCGCGCCAGATTTCCGCAAATATCGAAACCAAAGAGTCGGGCGGCAGAATATCGCCCTGGCTTGAAACGTTGGACGCATAGGCTGCCGGAACATCCTCCACAGGGATGGGAGAAAAATTGCTTGGGCGCGCAACTTGGACGGCAGGCGCCACGGGCTGGGAAAGGGCAGGCACGCCATTTGCAAGCGCGTACCATGCCTTGCAGCTTTCAAGCGGGATGCCCCCATGGGAAGTTTCCACGGCTATGGGCAGAATGGATGAGGCGGCGGAGCCATTCTCATCTGTTACAGTGAAATTTGCCAGGTACGTGCCCTGCTTTTGGTATGCGTGCCAGAACATGCCATGGAATTCGCCTGGTTCATTGGATGAACCATCGCCCCACTGCACGCTGTAGGAAAGCAGCATCTGCTCAGGGTCATATCCGTACACATCCCAGATGCCAGGTTGAGTAGTGTTGAGCATTGTGGGCCCGCTGACATTGAAAATGGTGGGCGGTAGGTTGGGCGGCTGACTTGGACCCGCAAGGGAGAATTTCACGCTGGCCCACCACGCATTCATGGACCAGTAGGGAGAGGTGCGGCAGACCTCGATTTTTAACTTGTCGCTGTTTTTGGCATCAACATATGTGGTTTTATTTTCCGGGGCTGAGACTGTTCCGAGCGATTTGCCTTTGTAGAATATTTCGATTATGGCAGGGTTGCCATTGATCCCGCCATCTGAAATGTCTATACCGTTCAGCCTGAGCGCATAACCCCCCACAGTAATGTTGGAGCCAATATTAAGGAATGCGAAATGCGGGCATTTGTCATCCGCCTGAGCATGAGGTTGCACGGGTTTCTGGGCAAGCACGGTTACCTGCATTCCTGCATTCGAGCACCTGCCTAGCGGGTCGATTTCACTTACGCTTATGTTGTATGAGCCTGGCGATTGATAGATATGCTGGAAGCGGAGCCAGACAATGCTTGTGTTAAGTATGCTATTGCTTCCGTCGCCCCAGTCCACCCTGTATGCATAAAGCATGTCTTCCCGGACATTGTGCGCCTCTTTGTCTGCATCGACAACCAAGTCATACAAGCCATATGCAGTTGTAGTGTTTGGCCCGGCAATGTAGACTACGTCAATGGGGCGGCCCTGAGGTGACCCGGGCCCGATTACGGAATATCGCACGTATGCCTCATAGAAATGCGCCTCCTTGTTTTGGAAGCTGAGGCAATTTTCAATCCTCAGCGTGTTGCCGTCATCAAGGTCGAAATCCGCAGTGGAGTTTGAGCGGGCTTCGGCGCTCTTGAAATGCGAGCCGTAATAGAAATAAAGGTGGGCTTTGCCGGATTCATCGACCCAGTCAAGCTGGAGGGTTGAGTTTCCATCAGATATGTTTGCGTTGGTGCTGTTTGCATCGAGGCGCAGCCTTGAATAGCCAACGCAAGCAGGGGCGGGCCGGACGAGCGTTATGTTCAGCCCAATCAAATCGCGGCCTTCCCGCTTGGCTGATCCGGGCTTGCACACTTCTATTCGGTATGAATCCCCGTTTGGGGATAGGTAGGTGCCAAATCTGCGGTCCTGTATTGCGAGCGTCCCCAGTTCATAGCCGCCCTTATCCACGCCAAGCAGCAGGACAGGCTGGAATATTGTGCCCATTCCGTAAGCCGGCATCATCAATGGCGTGAATTGGAAGCCATTGTTGTAAAGCGTCTGGTTCAGGCGCAGCAGCGTAAAGCCGGGGCAGGACTGGCTTTCCCCTGCAGAGGTGCTGTTCCCGTAAAGCCCTATGTCGCAGTCTTTGTATGCATCTATCCAGTAGCCCTTACCAGGCTCAAGCACGCCGGCTGCTTCGTAGCCGCCATGGCTTGCGGAATACCCCCATGCGACAGAAGGCGAATCGCACAGCGGCGCCACCTTTTCCATTGAAAGTGTCTCGTTGGTTGGCATTGTTATGTAATTCCACCCTTTTGCAAGAGACAGGTTGAAGAGTGGCTCGCCCTTCACAGGGTCGCCCCTGTAGACGGTTTTCACATGTGCATTCGAGTGGCCGGCATTGGGAAAGCCAACGACCGCATTGCATACGCTTATGGTAACTGTGTTCCCGCTTCGAAGCGTGTACGTGTAGGAAGAGTGGTCCAACATTTCCACTGTTGCCACCTCTGTCGCCCCTTTGCTTGTGATGTTGAAGGTGACTGCCCGGTAACCGTCGCCGATGGGGCTCACCCCAAGTAGCATTATGTCGGCAACTGGCGTTTCAAGCTTCTGCAAAATATAGAGCATGGAGAAGCTGGAGTCGTACTCGCAATCAGTCGCATTCCATGCGCCCGCAAGCTGGCAGAACGCAAGCGCAAGCAGTGCAAATGCAAATCCTTTTTTCATTTTTCCACCTTCACTTCCCGAAAATCCCGAACAGGAAATCCCTTATCTCCTCAAGCAACGAGAGTATCCTGTCAAGCTTATCGGGCTGCTCGGGAAGAGGTGTTGCAGGCTCCATTGCCTTGCCTGATTCAGCAGGCGCGGGAGCCCCTCCGGGCGATGATGCAACAGCCAAGGCGGCACACTGCTTGCCGACCATCACCATGCCCGCAGGGCAGCCGCACTGGATTGCATTGCCAATGAGCACGCGGTTCACGCACATCTGCGGCTTGGCTGCAGAGCATTCGCCTTCCCTTGTACCGTCGTCGCAGGCATAAACGGGGGGCGAGGGCGGATATTCCAGAACAGGCGCGGAAGGAGTTGGAATGACATTTACTGTGAGTGTTGCCTGCGTGCTTGCGCCCGCGCTGTCTTTCACCGTGAATATTATTGTGTAGTTGCCAGGCTGAGAATATGCGTGCTGCAGGCTTGCTGCAGAGCCTATTTGCGCGGAGGAAAGCGCGGCTGACCTGTAGCTTCCCTCGTCGCCCCACTGCACGCTGTAGGAAAGATAAGTGCCATCAGGGTCATAGGCGCTTATGTTCCATATGCCCATTTCGCCCTGCGGAAGGCCGGCGGGGCCCGCCACACCCGTTATAACGGGCGGGAGGTTCTGCGGCGGGGGGCTTGCACCATCATTCACGGTGAAGCGCAGCCATGCCGAGCTTCTTGAAGCCATTACGGAATGATATACCTCGCAAACCTCCACTTTCAACTGGTCGCCGTTTGGCGCGGTGAGCAGGAGAGGCGCCCACTTGTAAGCCTTGTGAAATCCGCTTTCATACTGCGAGGAGTTTATCCTGATTCCGACATAGTGCTCGCTTGCGTTGTAGTGGTCAACGTCGCTGAGCGCCACGTCGTATCCGCCAGCGGAGAGCGGTTCCCATATTTTCACTTTCGTGAAGCCAGGGCAGTCCGGCTCGGTTATCACATACACTGTGATGTTGCGCAGCGACACTGTAGATGCGCCCTGGTCGTCCGTGACAGTGAATGCAGCGGTGTAGTTGCCGACTGCCGAATAGGCGTGCGTGAGCTGCGGGCTGCTTCCAGCAGGAGCCGAGGTTCCGTCGCCCCAGTCTGTAGAGTAGACGAGATACGCTGCATCGGGGTCGTATGCAGACACCAGCCAGCTGCCCTGCGCGTTTGCCAGAAGCATTGTCTGCCCCTGCACATCCACTATAATTGGCGCGACGTTTGCCTGCGCAATCCCTGCGAGCATTATCGCGCAAAGCGCGAACATCGTGAAACTTTTTTTCATTTGAACCACCGCGTCCCAAGCAGGTTGTGCCTGGAAAGCAAACCTGTTGCGAATTGCATTCGCAACAATTTGCAAAAGCCTGTTGACTTTTGCAATTGGCTTGCGCTAAACAGTGTATATAAAAACTGGCTGGACCGTTTGGACCGTTTTGGTCCAAAACGAGCCATTAACGGCGCGCGCGGCAGAGCTGCGCAACCATTATTAGCCTTCTGTATCACATTGTATTACAGCAGCCGCCCGGCGAGAATATTCACGCAAAAAAAAAACATATCTCCCCTTT